>ENA-OUOG01000557-OUOG01000557.1-marine-metagenome-genome-assembly--contig:-NODE-557-length-48673-cov-6.687299_pt1 | contig 48673 bp, 48 predicted proteins | sample MGYA00248635_ERZ508505 | MGnify/ENA primary metagenome ERZ508505 (study PRJEB26176, sample SAMN06267871) | marine metagenome | isolation source: Saanich Inlet, British Columbia, Canada | place: Pacific...
TATGTATCAAAATGAAAAAAATAATATCATCTTTAATGTTTTTTGTGCTGTTTTCACTATCTGCAATTGCACAATCAAATGACCTTAGAATAGAAAACGGAGTCTACTATAATATGAATGGTTCACTATTCAATGGCCAGTATTCTCAGTATGATGCTGGAGTAAAAGTTGCTGAACTCAACGTGGAAAACGGAGTGCTTTCTGGTGCTGCGTTATATTATCACGCTAGTGGCAGTATAAAAGAAGAGGGAAGCTTTGCTAATGGTAAACGAAGCGGAAACTGGACTCAGTACAATACTATGGGCGATGTAAGCGGAACAGCTTCATATTTGGCAGATCAGAAGCACGGTAAATGGGTAGTGTGGGATGATGAAGGGAATAAACGATTTGAGATGTACTATGATAAAGGAGCTCGCGTGGGTACTTGGAAAATGTGGAACGCTTCTGGTGAACTTACCACGAAGACTTATTAAGCGCTTCTGCTAAAGAACTTAAAGCTCCTGCCATTGGTTGGAGCTTTTTTTATGCTTCCTTGGATTGATAATAAGCAATATACTCTTTGGCCTTATCTACGTATACCTGCGCATTTATTCGGATACCTTCTACTTGCTCTTCGTTTAATTTCTTTACGACCTTGGCTGGAGAACCCAGAACGAGAGAATACGGTGGAATGATAGTGCCAGTTGTGACTAGGGCATTTGCACCAATAATAGAAAACTCGCCAATCTCGGCATTATTGAGTACGGTAGCGTTCATACCTACAAGTACGTTATTGGCTAGCTTGGCTCCGTGTACTATTGCACAATGGCCTATTATACACTCCTCTCCAATAATCGCAGGATCATTTGGATCGCAATGAATCACGGCATTGTCTTGTATGTTGGTGCGAGCTCCTATGCTTATTGTATCGCTATCGCCACGCAAAACTGCTCCAAACCATATACTGACTTCATCGCCTAGTGTCACATCGCCTATGACTGTAGCGGTAGGTGCTATGAAGATGTTTTTGCCTTTTTGAGTGATTTTTTGGAGATTGTTCATCTTCTTACCTTTTCCTTTTCCATCTTTTGTGTGTCCAGAGCCAGTATTCTGGTTGGGCCAGTATTTGCTGCTCCAGCCTCCTTGTGTGCAGCTCCGTGATTTTTCCCTCTGCTGTGTCGGTTGGTGTATCAGTAAGTACACTTATATCCAAGGTGTAGTGTCCACGCTTCACCTTGTTGATAGCTCCATACACTACCGGAAGGTTGTATTTTTTTGCAAATCGTTCCGTGCCTAATGCTACAGCTGTATCTTGACTTAAGAATGTGGTCCAATGCACAGATTTACTATAGGTAGGACTTTGATCAGCTCCGAATATAGTCATTCTCGGTGTAGTATGTTCTTCTTTGAAATAAGCAAAAGAGTCTTTTGTGGTAACCATTCTAAGGCCAAATGCACTGCGAGATTCTTTCATCTTTTTATCAAAAAAAGCATTGGTCAACTTAGAATAGAGACCTATCGTGTCATAAGGAACTTGCTGATCGATACCTGCGGCTAGCATTTCCCAATTGTTGTAATGTCCCCCTACTATGAGTATATCTTTACCCTGGTCAAAATAGAGTTGTATAATTTCAGGATTATTGACAATGAATCGTTCAGCTATTTGATTTTTTGAAATACTAAATAATTTAATACTCTCCACGATAAGATCACACAAGTGTCTATAAAAGCTATGGCACAATTCTTTTATCTCAAGCTGACTTTTCTCTGGGAAGGAGTTGCTGAGATTAGTCAGTACTACTTTTTTTCGGTATGGAACGATGTAGTAGAAGACAAAGCATATAATATTAGATATCCCGTACAATACCCAGTAAGGCAAGTAGGAGATAGGTTTTAGTATTAAGTAATACAGTACTTTGGTCACAGCGCAAAAATAAGCCCAATCCTGATAACAGAATTGGGCTATTAATAATTAGTTTGTGTGGATTAAGCGATAGCTGCGTTCTTAGAACGCTTACGCTCGTTTTCTTTCAAGTATATCTTACGTAGACGAATATTTTCTGGGGTAACCTCCACATATTCATCTGCCTGTATATATTCTAAAGCTTCCTCTAGCGTAAATAATTGTGGTGGGATCAGTTTTATCTTTTCATCCGCTCCACTACTTCTCACGTTACTTTGTTTTTTAGCTTTTGTTAGATTTACTACTACATCGCCAGGACGTGAGTGCTCACCAACAACCTGTCCTTCGTAGATTTCCTGGTTAGGAGATACAAAGAACTTACCTCTATCTTGTAAGTTATTTAACGAGTATGGAATAGCGTTTCCATTTTCCATACTGATAAGAGATCCATTGATACGCTGAGGGATATCTCCTTTGTGCGGTTGGAATTCTTTGAACCTGTGAGAGATAATAGCCTCACCTTGAGTTTGTGTAAGAAGCGTATTTCTTAGTCCGATAATACCACGTGATGGGATCTCAAATTCTAAGTGCATTACATCTCCTTTAGGCTCCATAGTTAGCATATTACCCTTACGAGTAGATACGAACTCAATTACCTTTCCACTGTGATGCTCAGGTACGTCTATTGTAAGCTCTTCTATAGGCTCACATTTTACGCCATCTATTTCTTTAATGATTACACGTGGTTGACCTATTTGAAGTTCGTAACCTTCTCTACGCATAGTTTCTATAAGTACAGCTAAGTGAAGTACACCTCTACCGAACACTAAGTGAGAATCTGCAGATCCAGTTTCTTCTAGTCTCATTGCTAGGTTTCGCTCTAGTTCTTGCTCTAGTCTGTCCTTGATATGTCTACTGGTTACGAATTTACCCTCTTTACCAAAGAATGGAGAATCATTAATCGTAAATAGCATACTGATAGTAGGTTCATCTATATTGATAGACGGAAGCGCATCCGGTCTTTCTGGGTCAGAGATGGTATCTCCTATCTCAAAACCTTCTAGTCCCGTTACTGCACAGATGTCACCAGCAGTTACCTTATCCACTTTTACTTTAGCAAGTCCATCGTATAAGAAAAGTTCTTTAACCTTGGTTTTAGATACAGAACCGTCTCTTTTTACCAATGATACCGTTTGATTCAATACTAGCTCACCTCGTTTTAGTTTACCTATAGCAATACGTCCAGTGTATTTACTAAAGTCTAAGGAGGTAATCATCATCTGAGTGTCGCCTTCTTCTTGTATTGGAGCAGGAACGTGCTCAAGGATAGCATCCAGTGCGGCAAACATATTGTCTGTTGGCTGCTTCCAGTCATTACTCATCCAGCCATTTTTTGCACTACCATATACGGTAGCAAAATCTAATTGCTCTTCGCTTGCATCTAAGGCAAACATTAAGTCAAAGACTTTCTCATGTACCTCGTCTGGAGTACAGTTTTCTTTATCTACTTTGTTTACAACTACCACAGGCTTTAGTCCAGCTTGTAGCGCTTTCTCTAGTACGAAACGTGTCTGTGGCATAGGGCCTTCAAAAGCATCTACAAGAAGCAGTACTCCATCAGCCATATTCATCACTCGCTCTACCTCACCTCCAAAGTCGGAGTGACCTGGGGTGTCTATGATGTTAATCTTAGTGTCTTTGTATTGTACGGATACGTTCTTAGAAAGAATGGTAATACCACGTTCTTTTTCTAAGTCATTATTATCCATTACTAGCTCACCAGGTTTTTGGTGGTCTTTAAAGAATTTACAAGCCTCAAGAATCTTATCTACAAGGGTAGTCTTACCGTGGTCAACGTGGGCTATGATAGCAACGTTTCTAATATTCTGCATAATGCGTATCTAAAATGGGTGCAAAGGTATGCTTTATAATTGAGGATATTGATACAGCATGATAATCTATAATGTTAACCCCTGTGAAATTGCAGTTGTTATTTTTTTTTGTGAATATTTCAGTTCATTTGTAATGATGAAAAACACAATAACAATGTCAAATCAGGACATTATCTCTTATGCCAAAAATAAAGTATCACAAAATTGGGGTTTAGCTATAGTGGGAAGCCTAGTATATGCAGTGATTACTTCTATTGCTAGTATGTTGTCTATAGGAGTTATCCTAGTATCTGGACCTTTGTCGTTGGGCTATGCTTACTGGTCGCTATTTATTCTTCGAAAAGATCGTTTTGAAGTGGAGCATCTTTTTGACGGATTCAAAAACTTTGTTAATGCGTTAGTGACGTATCTGCTCATGATACTGTTGGTGTTTGCTTGGACACTTTTGCTAATTGTACCGGGTATAATTAAAGCATTGGCTTATTCTCAAGCTATCTTTATTTTAGCCGATGAGCCGGAAACCAAAGGAATGGATGCATTGCGTAAAAGTGAAGCAATGATGAAGGGGAATAAAACTAAATACTTCTTGATGGGACTACTATTTTTGCTTCTAGGTATAGCTTGTATCTTTACTTTAGGTATCGGATTTTTGTTCTTGGCTCCAGTCATTCAAGTGAGTTTAGCCAAGTTTTATGATGAGGTTAGAAGAAAGTATACCGGTGAAAGTATAGAGAGTGAAATAGATGAAATAGGAACACTAGAAGTAGAATAAATAGACAAGTATAAATGGGTGTGATGCGTCGCCGACTATTTAAGGACTAGACAACAAAGTCACAAAAAAATCCCTTCAAAGAAATTTGAAGGGATTTTTTTATATGCAGATTGCACTACTTAGTACGTATTTATCTTGATGCGCTTAGTTAGTTCATCTACATCAGATTTGAATTTTTTATCTGTGTCTATAAGGTCGTTTACCGTTTGGCAAGCGTGTATTACCGTGGAGTGGTCTCTACCACCAAAGTACATACCTATGTTTTTAAGACTTGCTTGGGTAAGTTGCTTGGCAAAGAACATTGAAATCTGACGTGCCTGTACTATCTCACGCTTACGAGTCTTAGATTTCATTAGGTCTACACTCACACCGAAGTAGTCTGATACAAGTTTCTGAATAAACTCAATAGATATCTCACGAGAAGAATTCTTAACGAAGTTCTTCATCATCTTCTTCGTCATATCCAGGTCTATCTCTTTTCTATTTAGAGAAGCTTGAGCGATAAGGGAGATAAGTGCACCTTCTAATTCACGGATGTTGCTATCTACTTTGTTGGCTACGTACTCTATCACTTCAGGAGCGAACTTGATGCCGTCTTGGTACATCTTCTGCTCTAAAATAGATACGCGTGTATCAAAGTCTGGGTTTTGCAAGTCCGCAGACAGTCCCCATTTAAATCTAGATAACAATCTCTCATCTACGTCTTTCAAGTCCTTAGGAGCTCTGTCAGACGTTAATATTAGTTGCTTGCCGTTTTGATGTAGGTAATTAAATATTTGGAAAAAGATTTCTTGAGTTTTTTCTTTCTTGGCAAAGAACTGTACATCATCTACGATAAGTACGTCTATCATCTGATAGAAATGCAGGAAATCATTGTAGTTTCCATTTTTAGCACTATCTACGTATTGATTAATAAACCGCTCAGAAGAAACGAAAAGAACTGATTTTGTGCTGGAAAGCTCTTTGATACGATTACCTATTGCATGTACCAGGTGTGTTTTCCCTAAACCTACTCCACCAAAGATCATCAATGGATTAAAGGCAGTACCTCCTGGCTTATTAGCGACAGCATATCCCGCTGAGCGAGCTAGTCTATTGCACTCTCCTTCTATAAAGTTGTCAAAGGTGTAATTTGAATTTAATTGAGAATCTACATTAAGTTTCTTTAGGCCTGGTATAATAAATGGGTTATGTATATTGTTCGATAGGTTGATCGGCATACCCATTTCATTTTTATTATTATGAGTCACGTTACGTGTAGGCATATTTACAGTATACGGTCTGCTATTCCCTGCACCAGTGTTATCCACTATTACGTTATACTCTAACTTGGATCCTGCACCAAGTTCTTTTTCAAGTGTCTTTTTTAGAAGAGCTACATAATGCTCTTCAAGCCATTCATAGAAAAACTGACTAGGGACTTGAATAGTAAGTACCTTATCTTCTAGTTTTAGTGGCTTTATTGGAGTAAACCAAGTTTTAAAACTCTGCGGATTTACATTGTCTTTTATTGTCTGAAGACATTTTTTCCACACAGATTCATGTTGTTCGCTCATATTAGTTTTTGGTTATTAAGACGTTAGGTTAAAGTTATACATCTCAGCAAGGCCAGCCCCACTAAGAAAGGTGCAAGTTGGGGTAAAAAAAGTTTCTAAAAAAACATAAAGGGTATTGATTTTATGAAATTTTTGAGTAGTCATACCCTAGCATACAAGCGGTTTTTGAGCTATTAGTCTCATAATCAATACGTCCCAAGTTTATGCCTGCCCAGCCCGTTTGATTGATAAAAATTTCTTTCCCTTTTTGATTCAAAATGCCCTGTGGAGAACTCATGAATGTATGCGTATGCCCCCCTAATATTAAGTCTATATTACTGGACGATTTAGCTAAAACTTTGTCGCTCACCTTGTTACCTTTATACTCATATCCCAGATGTGATAAGCAGATGATGACGTTGCATCCTTTCTCTTTCAGTAGTTGGGCTATTTCGTTTCCTTTTTCTATAGGATCTAGGTATTCTATATCTCTGAATAATTTAGCGGGTACCAGTCCATCTAGTTCTATTCCTAGGCCAAATATTCCTATTTTATAGGGTCCCATTTTTTTGATGGCGTATGGTTTTACCCATTCTTGTAGTGGAGTATTCTTAAAATCATAGTTAGCACATAGGAATTTAAACGAGGCATGAGGCAGCTGTTTGATAAGTCCGTCTATACCACCATCAAAATCATGATTGCCTAGCGTAGCGTAGTCGTAACCCATTTCGCTCATTAGCTTAAACTCTAATTCACCACCATAGAAGTTAAAGTATGGAGTTCCTTGGAATATGTCTCCACTATCCAATAGCAATACATGATTGTATCGAGCACGTATGTCTTTAATTAGGGCTGCTCTCTTTGCTGCTCCTCCAAGTCCTGGATAGCGCTTATGGTCTGCAGCAAAAGGTTCTATATGACTGTGCCAGTCATTGGTATGCAGTATTACTAACCTGTCCCTATCTTTTCCAAAGGCTCTAAGTGGTGAAAATGCTGCACCGGCAGCCATTAAACCCGCGTTCTTTATAAAATCTTTGCGTCTCAATGTTTAGAAGGTAAGTAGATTAATGGAAGTGGATTGTTGGCTTTTATATATGTAATAAGTCCGTCTCTTATTTTGATTCCGGTATCTATTCGTTCGGAAGCCCGAGTCAGCAAGGAGTAATTGTCTCCACCGTTTGCCATATAGTCATTCGTGGCTATTCTGTACGATGTTCTATTCATTATGTGGTAGGCAGTTTGGTCTTTCCACAAGTGGTCCGCAAATGGTTCTCCTCCTTTTTGTGTTATCAGATGAAAAAGTGTGTCCATCTGAGCCTTGGATAAAGTCAGAATACTAATCTCATTTTCAAAAGGCATAAGCTGGTACACTTCACCAATAGTGATCTCTCCTGAGTCCAGTGTGCTTCGAATACCACCATAGTTCAGCAAGCAAAAATCTACCCGCTCACCAGTCGCTGCGGCAGCCTGAAACGTAGCTTCTGCCATAAAATCACCGAGGATGCTCTTTGGTTTTTTCTTTTCTAGAAGTGCTGGGCAAAACCCAATCACTTCATTCATAGATTTGCTCATACCCGTTTTGTATGGACGTATCATATCCGTTACTTTGGCATCAGCAGCCATTTCTTTAGCTATAGGGCTATTCTGTGTGGGTTGTATATAGCTTTCAGGAGCTATACGACATCCGGCGATTAGGACAACAAGTAGCAGTGATTTAAAGTGCAATTTCTATTTCTTTTTTTAGAAGTTGTATCGCTCGCTGGGTGGATATGGTTTTCCCATCCATCAACTTTGTTAGTATTTTTTTACCTAGACCGGGTCCAGATTCCGTATCATCACATTCAGCATAGCAGTTTTCTACAGTGTTGAGGACTTGCTCTTTTACTGCGGTTATCATTTCCCACGCCTCATTACTCACATATATTTGCTGGCTGATATTGTGATTGTATTCGCTTTGCACAGTCTGCATTAGTTCGTGCCTGAGTTGGTTAGCAGATTGGCCTCGTTTAGAGAGTTTTAGGACTAGGTTATCTAGACTAGTCCGGTCTAGAAAAAGTGTCAATCGTTCATAGGCCTGAAGCCTTATGGGTGTGATTTGTTCATTCTGCTGCTTCTTTAGTTCTAATATTCTCAGCTTTTGCTGCTCGGTCATCATTTTCTGCATCAGGAAATAGGTGATACCAAAGACCAATAGCGCAGGAATGGTAAAATAAATGAGATGTATGAGTACGTCAATGAAGGTAATTTCTGCTAGGATCATAATTAAGAAACGAAAATAAGGCTATACATATTTTTACCTTCAAAAAAATCGAAAATATAAGCCGATTAGTAGATGTATGGTACATACGGCGGTTATTGTTGTTTCTTTGAATAGGATATGACCTTGTTTCAAAACATAAAAGAGGCCCTTACGTCTATACGCAGCAATGTGACACGCACTATCATTACGTGCATGATAATAGCTATAGGTATTACTTCGCTAGTAGGAATACTTACCGCTATTGATGGTATTGAGAGCAGCTTGGTCAAGAATTTTAGCTTTATGGGGGCGAATTCATTCAATATCCAAAATCGGTCTGCTGGGTTTAATATCAATAGGAAAAAGAAGCGTGTTAATTATGAGAATATATCGTACCAGCAGGCTAAGGAGTTTAAAGATCGATTTGAATTTGATGCAACGGTATCTGTAAATAGCAATAACTCTTGGAATGCAATAGCTAAGAAAGGGAGTAAAAAAACCAACCCTAATACGAATATAATTGGTGGTGACGAAGGATATACCCAAGTAGCAGGCTATGAATTAGCAGAAGGGCGTGATTTAAACGCTACAGACGTTGACCGTAATATAGCTGTAGCGGTCATAGGACAAGAGATAAAAGAAAAGCTCTTTGGTACTGAAGATTGTCTTAATGAGTATATACGTGTAGGTGGGGTTAAGCTACTGGTAGTAGGCTTACTGGGCAAGAAAGGTGGAGCGTTCGATTTCGGTGGGGATAGAGTGGTCGTAGTGCCTGTATCTTTGGCTAGAGCTAAGTTTCCAAGTGATAATGTGAGTTATAACATAGGGGTGGCTGTAGGAGACGTAGAGGTTATGGAGTCAGTATCCAGCTATAGTGAGAACCTATTTAGACAAGTAAGAAAGCTCAAGATAAAAGAAAAGACGAATTTTAGTATTATAAAGAGTGACAGTATCTCTAAGGCGCTATTGGAAAACTTAAACATCATTATCTTAGGGGCTATTTTTATAGCGGCTATTACTTTATTGGGAGCTGCTATAGCACTTATGAATATTATGCTAGTTTCTGTAACAGAACGCACTAAAGAGATTGGTACACGCAAAGCCATAGGAGCTAAGGGTAGTACTGTGCTCAATCAGTTTATTATAGAAGCTATCACCATTTGTCAGATAGGGGGTGTACTTGGAGTTATTTTTGGTCTGATGGCGGGTAATGCTATCAGTAAGTTCATAGGAGGTAGCTTCATAGTGCCTTGGGACTGGATAGGTTTAGCGCTGCTGGTATGTACACTTGTAGGCTTGGGTGCAGGAATATGGCCAGCTCGCAAAGCAGCTCGAATTAATCCTATCGAAGCATTGAGACACGAAGGATAAATTGTTGTACTCTGGTAAGAGTCTTATTTTTCTAAACTCCTAATCTTTTTGAAACTCTTCTGAAATCCTCGCAATCTGATGAGGTGGAGATGTATGCTTGTTTATGGATTAATAGTCTAGATAGATACCTTGTTTTACTTGGGGAGGCTCTACTTTATGCAAAACTAATAATAGCAAAGTAGTTTAGCTTTTGGGACTACTTGACTAAATAATACGTTAGCTCTAGTCAAATCTTTGGTGGATGTAATATGCGGTGGTTATTTAGCCCCTTGGTATGCAATGAAATTTAGTGCTATAGTTACGGAGTTTCGTGTTGCGGTTGATTCTATATTCCCAAAACTAAGACAAAAAAAATCCCGACCTAGGCCGGGATTCACATTTTATATTTGAAAGAAAAGTAATTTACTCTTGAGTAACTTCTACGTCTATTTCTACAGTTATCTCCTTGTGTAAGCCAACACTTGCTTTGTAATCTCCTAGATTTTTCATATCAGGAGCAGCAATTTTACGCTTGTCTATATCAAATCCTCTATCTGCTAAGCTCTTTGCTAGTTGGATAGTAGTCACAGAACCAAAAATCTTACCGTTAGAACCTGCTTTCGTAGGTACAGTGATTTTGATTCCTTTTAATTTATCAGCTATTGCTTGAGCATCAGCTTTTAATTTTACTTGTTTGTGAGCAGCTTGTCTTACATTCTCTTCCGCCATTTTGATAGCAGATGGAGTAGCTATAGTAGCTAGTCCTTGAGGTATAAGGTAGTTTCTACCGTATCCGTTTTTTACAACTACGATATCATTCTTTTCACCAAACCCTTTCACGAAATCTTTTAATATTACTTTCATTGATTTTTTAAAATTAGTTGGTTCTACTTATTTCATCTGGTCTGCTACGTAAGGAAGTAGAGCTATGTGTCTACATCTTTTTACTGCTACAGCTACTTTTCTTTGGTATTTTAATGAAGTACCAGTGATTCTTCTTGGTAGAAGTTTCCCTTGCTCATTAATAAACGGCATTAAGAAATCTGGGTTTTTGTAATCAATATACTTGATACCACTCTTCTTAAATCTACAGTACTTCTTAGGACGTACTATGGGCGTTCTTTTGTATCTTTTTCTTTTAGCCATAATCTTATTCCTCTTCCTCTGTATTAGCTGGTGAAACCTTTGCTTCAGCTACTGGTGCAGATTTCTCTGTAGTTACTGGCTTAGCAGCTGCTGGTGCATCCGCTTTCTTAGGCTTGTTGAATTCTCCGTTTCTTCTTCTCTCGTTGTACTTTACAGCATGCTTGTCAAGTTTGATACATAAGTATCTAAGAACTTGCTCATCTCGTCTGTAAGCTAATTCAAGCTTATCTACAATTTCAGCATCTGGTTCAGCAGCAAATTCGAAAATTTGATAGAAACCTGTAGTTTTTTTCTGAATAGGGTACGCCATTTTTGTTAGGCCCCAGTTCTCTTTGTGGATGAGCTCCCCACCGTTTTCTGTGATCAGCTTCTCGAATGATAATACAGCTTCCTGCATCATCTTTTCGCTAAGCACGGGTGTAAGTACAACCACAGACTCGTAATTAGTTTTTGCCATTGTTTAATTTGTGTTAAAATTTTAACGGCTGCAAAAGTAGTATTTTGTTAGTAATATCAAAGGCTATAACTCACTTTTTTGTGTTTTTTACGGATCATATACCTACTTGGTTTTTTTTAAACTTAGAAAATACGGCTGAACACGCTCGTTTACACATCGAAATAGTGGTATGGTAATTAAAGGTGCACAGTTAAAGAGGATTACTTTTTCAACACTGCTTGTTTATCACCGTAAGAGATATATTCTTTGCAGCAGTAATGGGAAGTTTCATAGTAAGTGCAAGAAAGTATCGTCCGGATACCTTTGATACGGTTGTCGGACAACAGCATATTACGGAAACTTTGGTCAATGAAATTACCAATGATCGCCTAGCCCAAGCGTTTCTATTCTGTGGACCTAGAGGTGTAGGTAAAACTACGTGTGCTAGGATTTTAGCTAAGGAAATTAATAAAGGAACGGTTCCGGAAGGGTATGACTACTCGTTCAATATTTTTGAACTAGATGCTGCTTCACACAACTCTGTGGATGACATCCGAGCGCTAAATGAGCAAGTAAGGATACCACCGCAAACAGGAGATTATAAGGTATATATCATAGATGAGGTTCATATGCTTTCTCAGGCTGCATTTAATGCATTTCTGAAAACATTAGAAGAACCACCAAAGTATGCTATTTTTATACTAGCCACTACAGAAAAACACAAGATACTTCCTACTATACTTTCTCGTTGTCAGGTGTTTAACTTCGACAGAATCACTATACCGCAGATTGTAGCGCATCTGAAAGGAATAGCTGCAGACGAGAAAATAGATGCGGAAGAGGAAGCGCTTCACCTCATAGCACAGAAAGCTGACGGGGCTATGCGAGACGCTCTGTCTATTTTTGATCAAATGGCGAGTTTCGGTACGGAAGGTAAAATCTCGTACCAAGAGGTTATCGATAATCTCAATATTTTAGATTATGACTACTTTTTTAAAGTAGTAGATACGTTCCTTGCTGGAGATATAAGTGCTGCATTGGTACTATTCAATGAGATACTACAGAAGGGATTTGATGGAGAGTTGTTCTTACATGGCTTAGCAAATCACATGCGTGACTTACTGGTAGCTCAGAATGCGAGTAGCCAGCAGTTGCTTGAAAAATCTAAGGAAATTGCAGGCAGATATCACAAGCAGTCACAGGAAGTGAGTGCGTCATTTATAGTAAATGCTATTAATATCCTGGGAGAGACCGGTACTACTTATAAGACTAGCAGAAACCAACGTCTGCATATAGAGTTGGCTCTTATTAAACTAGCTTCTCTCCAACACGCTATAGACGTGACTAAAAAAAAAAGCCTAAGCTAGCACTACTCGCTAACACAGGATATTTTACCCATCTTTTTCAAGAAAACACAGAGGCTGCTGAGAGCTTAGCGTCACCTATTGTTGCTAAAAAAGAGAAAAAGGGCGAGGAAAATGAACCCATAGAAACTGTGAAAATAGGGGGGCTTCGCAGTGCTATGACCGCTCGTAAGACCATCAAAAAAGACATTTCGGATAGTACGGGTGCTTTATCCGCAGAAGAGAGTAGCAAGTTAAAAGGAATAGATGAACTCTCTGCTAAAGAGATGTTTAAGAAGTATGCTGATATTTTAGTAGCTGAAAAGCGTGGAAGTTTGGCAGCATTTTTTGCAGATCCCCTGCTCAAAGTAGCGGAGGATATTATTACCATCACTGTAGGGTCTAAAATAGTAGAGAATCAGATAATCGAAGATAAGCACAAGCTGGTAAGGCATTTTGCTGCTGCGGGCTATCGCCTCAGCGGTTTGGAGTGTGTAGTGAACGCTACTGAGATCAGTGAATATAAAATATTTTCTCCCAAAGAGCAGTTTGCTGTAATGGCACGAGAGTATCCTGCACTAGCAGATTTTGCTAGTAGATTTAGTTTGGATTTCGAATAAAAATGAAGTAATCATCAATGCCATTTCCGGAGAAGAGCTGCATCTGATCGGTATAATGCTAGTATATTTTTTATAATCTCGGAATCTGAGCCGCTTTTTTTGGATGATGTCTAAGCCTCCGCCACAATAACAAGATTAGGCTCAAAGACTACATTGTGCCAAGTTCTAGCAGAACAGAAAAGCACGATCTTTTTAAACGTCTTGTATTTCCACCAACCTATGCTACGAATGAGCTCCAAAAGTGGCCTTGCATTATGTATTAGTCCACCAGTGACTTCTACTTTTGTGAAACCCATAGCCTTAGTTACTTGGAGAGCGGAACTTTTATTTAAAAATACTTCGTGACTGATGTCTCCATAGGCATAGAGACTCGTCTGAGGAGCATCCATGTTTGGTGTCCTGAAGATGGCTTTTCCGCCTGGATTTAGGCATTTTTTTACATTGAGTAAGAAGTCTATTAGTTCATCTTTAGTGAAATGCTCTATGATATCTAATCCTACGATGACATCTACCTTTTTACCTTGGGCAAAAAAATCGTCAATACTACTGTGGTGCACAGTACTTATGCCAAGTTTATGAGCTACATCTACTTGTTCTTGGCTAATGTCATAACCTATCACATTAGTATAACCTGCATCTATGGCTGGTTTTACAAATGTGCCAAAACCACAACCAAGATCTACAATTACCGCTTCCTTATCTGAAGGTAAAAGGTGTATGAGTTCGACAGTGTTATGCTTGGCTTGCTCTGAAAGCATAGCTTGATAATCCTTGTCTAGCTTATTTACTTGATTGGTAAAATAATTATTATATATAGCCTCTCTATACTTGAGCATTACAGAGTGCAAACTTAGATACTTTTAAGTTAATAATTGGCACCTAAATAATTGGATTGTATTTTCTTAATACTTTCAGAAGAGGCACTTACAGCATTATTAAGGTGATATTTTCTTAACGCACGATTAAGAGACCGTCAGCGATGTATCTGCAAATTTTATTGGCTTGTAGTGTATCTAACTATTTTTGCTCTATGCTCAAAGGCTATTTACGAAAGGGACTCATCGAAGCAGGATGTGATGAAGCAGGTAGAGGTTGTTTAGCTGGCCCAGTATATGCTGCTGCAGTAATATTGCCACCTCGAGTGAGACTTCCGCTCTTAGATGATAGTAAGAAACTTTCCGAAACTGTGCGCGATAGACTTCGTATACAGATAGAAGAGAAAGCCATAGCTTGGGCTGTAGGTAGCTGTACAGAAGAGGAGATAGACAAGTATAATATTCTCAATTGTAGTATACTAGCTATGCATAGAGCCATAGAGAAGTTAGGGGTGAGGCCAGAGCATTTGCTCATAGATGGCAATCGATTTAAACCCTATGATTTCATACCACACACTACCGTGATACAGGGAGACGGGAAGTACAGAAGCATAGCCGCCGCTAGTATTCTAGCCAAGACACACAGAGATGACTATATGAAAAAGCTAGCTCTTGATTATCCAGAATATGGTCTGCAGCAGCACAAAGGATATGGCACTGCTCAACATAGAGAGGCTATTGCTAAATTTGGGTACACGGACTGTCATAGGAAAACCTTTACTTTGAAAAACAAACAATTAGTTAAATGATTCTAAGATACTTACTGATACTAGTGCTAGGTGGATCCCTCCAGAGTTATGGCCAGACCATAGACTACTTCCGAGTGCATTTAGGGCCTAAAATAGATCGATATACAGTGACTCAAAATGATAATGTAAGAGGTAAAACACACCTGGATGTAGGAGCGGGAATATATGTTGGTAAGATGATAAATGAGCAATTTTATGGAGAGGTTGGGTTAGTAAAGAATGACTATAGTGCAAAATTTGAGATAGACGTAGTGCAGCCTAACGGCGCAGTTCTAACAGGGTTTGGTAATCAGTTGTATCCTACTTTTACCACTACTCAGCTTTCACTTGCTGCAGGATATCGTTACCCGCTGAGTAAAGTGATGACTCTTTATGGTCAAGGAGGTCTAAATGTTATAGTCAATAAAAGTCTTTCAAGGGAGGGTTCTCAGACCTTTACAGAAGAGGTGCGTAATGATGAGTTTGGTATCACGGATGAGATTGAAGTAATTACGTATTCCAATGGGTTCGGTCCGGGTGGATACTTGTTTAGAGGAGATGTGGGCACGCTGATACACGTGGGGAAAGAATTCTATGTGGATGTAAGTCTTTCAGCAAGATCTAGCTCTTTGCAACTCAATGAATTTGATATTGAATATATAGCTGGATCCAATCCGCAAAAGCAAGGCGCAAAATTAAGCACTAAAGGAACAGGGTTTGGAGTGTATATTGGTATGAGATATGTGATAGGTAAAGATGCCTCTTGATTAGTCTGTTGATAACAACCGTAAGTTAGTGCGTAGTTTCGTACTATTACAATGTCCAAATTCCCTTCCATAAAAGAAAAAAAGTACGCTACTAATAAGGCGAAATGGCACGCTATTATTTTTGGTGCTGAAACCTTAGAGGGTCGCAGATTTGATATCTGGTTACTGTGGGGTATTCTGCTAAGTGTTATCGTTATTATGCTAGAAAGTGTAGTTTCTATAAACGTTAAGTATGGAGAGTATTTACGGTATTTCGAGTATTTTTTTACTGGTCTGTTTACACTTGAGTACCTCGCTAGACTATACGTGAGTGAGGATAAAAAGAAATTTGCCTTGAGCTGGTGGGGTATCATAGATTTACTTAGTACACTGCCTACTTATCTTGCATTCTTCTTTCCTGGTCCACAGTTTTTTACCATACTTCGTACAGTAAGACTGTTAAGAATATTTAGAGTACTCCAACTCACAAGCTTTATGGGAGAGGCTCAAGGCATGGGAAACGCACTTCGGAAGAGTGGTGCGAAGATTACGGTCTTTTTCGGAGCAGTACTTATAGTCGTAGTGGTAATGGGGACGCTCATGTTCGTCATAGAGCCACCGGAAGCTGGCTTCACAAGTATTCCACGCAGTATTTACTGGGCCATAGTGACGCTGACCACCGTTGGTTACGGTGATATAGCTCCGGTTACTTCGTTAGGCCAATTTCTCAGTGCTGCACTTATGATTCTGGGTTATGCAGTGATCGCTGTGCCTACCGGCATAGTTAGTGTGGAGATGGCTCAAACCAATGGCGGAATCATTTGTTCAGAATGTGACCATCTTGAATCAGACAAAACATCAAAATATTGCAAAAAGTGCGGGAATCAACTAAACCAATAGAAGACTACTATATGAATGAAGACGGATTATTAGTCTTTACTGCTGCTTTCCATATAAAAAGAGGTTCTTGCTGTGGCAATAAATGTATGCATTGTCCATACGAACATCAGAATGTTCCAGCAGAAAAAAGATAGCGGTACTATCTAAATACTATACTATCACTCGCTTTTATACTATTGACCAATCTCACCGGGATGTAGGTGAATAGAAAACAAACAATGACCGCACCTATATTTATGGCAAATAGGTAAGATAACGGAAGAGTAAAAGGTACAGCATCCATATAGTAGGTGTCCGCAGGTAATTCTATAAATTTATAGTTGATTTGTATGAAGGCCAGGCTTAGGGCTATAGCATTGCCTAGCACTACTCCACCTATGAGTATAAATAGTCCTTGCCAGTTGAATATACTAGAAACTTTACTGCTTCTAGCTCCCATTGCCTTTAGTACACCTATCATAGGTATGCGCTCTATGATGAGAATGAGCAAAACTGTAATGATATTGATAATAGCGACTATCAGCATTAGTAGGATGATCACTTCTACATTGGTATCTACTATATCTAACCATTGGAATATAGTAGGGTAGAGGTCTACTATTCCGTTTATAGCATAGTTGTAATCGAGCAGTGTGCTGATGTGGTCTTTAGTAGCATCTATATTTTCAAAATCATGCAGTCTCACTTCATATCCGGCAGCAGTAGTGTAGGTGTGGTCCTTCTCCACGACACGCTGCACTGCGCGTAAATGTGCCACAGCAAATTGCTTGTCAAATTCTTGTAGCCCCGTATTGAAAATCCCAACTATTTTAGGTTTTCGTCTGCGAACATCTGAATTATCTATAAAGTAGAGGTTTATTCTGTCCCCGGTATCTACATTCATAATACGAGCCGTATATTCAGACAGTAGGATATCGTGATGGTCTATAGAGTCTGTATAAGTGGGCAATACTCCTCTTTTTAAATGTTTTTGAAAAAACTCAAAGTTGTAGTCAGAAGGAAGCCCTTTGAGTATTACTCCCTCTAGCGTAGAATCCGATTTCAGAATACCAGCTTTATTGATAAATGGGAATACTGTTTTTACACGTGTATCTTTTTTTAATTGACGTATGAATGAAGTGTCGATCTCAAAAAGATTGGATTCTGTGCCATTGGCTAGCTGATACCTACTGATGCTAATATCTCCAGCATAGCCTTGCACTTTTTCGCGAATCTCTTTTTTAAAACCAAGGAGTATGCCGAAGCTGAGTATGACTACACTGAGGCTTACAGACACAGCTGCTATGGCTAATAGAGTGATCGTTTTAGTAAACGATTGTGATTTACTCAAGCTGAGCTTCTTCGCTATGTAGTAGCCTAATTGCATACTTTTGTTTCCGCAAGATTATAAACTTATATGAAGAAATCAGTATTAATTGTCTTTTTGATGGCAATTTTTGTTTCGTGCAAATCCTCTAATAACTCTTTAGCTGATTCAGTGGAGCAGACAAAACAAGTTGAGGGGGAGCCAGCTGCCATTCAGCTAGGAGCTGAGCGCATGGATCAGTATTTAAAAGCGCTTCAAGGTAAACGAGTTGCTTTAGTCGTAAATCAGACCTCAGTTATAGGGAAAACACATTTGGTAGATACACTTTTACAGTTAGGCGTGGATATCAAAAAGGTATTTGCCCCTGAACATGGGTTTCGAGGAAATCATAGTGCTGGAGCCATTATTAAAGATGGTAAAGATTTGAAGACCAGTTTAGACGTAGTTTCTTTGTACGGTACAAATAAGAAACCCTCAGCAGCCATGTTAGCAGATGTAGATGTGGTCATCTTTGATATACAAGATGTAGGTGTTCGTTTCTATACGTATATTTCTACGATGCATTATGTAATGGAAGCTTGTGCAGAATTGGACAAGGAAGTTATCGTCTTGGATAGGCCAAATCCCAACGGATATTATATCGATGGACCAATTTTAGATCCAGAGTATAAATCATTTATTGGGATGCACGCTATTCCTATAGTTCACGGACTTACGGTAGGGGAATTGGCCCAGATGATCAATGGCGAAAAATGGCTCAAAAATGAAGTGGTTTGCAATTTGAAAGTAGTCCCTTGTCTGAACTATACTCACGATAGTCTCTATAAACTGCCCGTAAGACCGTCACCTAATTTGCCAAACATGAATGCCGTGTATCTGTATCCATATTTGGGGCTTTTTGAGGGAACCAATGTTAGTATAGGCCGCGGTACGGACTCCCCTTTTCAAATAATAGGTAGACCAGGAGCGGAGGGTAGTTTTAGCTTTACACCTAGGAGTATTCCAGGAGTATCCGATAATCCAAAGCACTTGGGAAAAGAATGTGTAGGCGAGGTAATCCCTGATTTTTTAAATGGCCACATTCTAGATCAAAATACATTAAACCTGAATTGGTTAATACAGATGTATGAAACGAATCGTACAGAGGATGGCGAATATTTTAAAGATTTCTTCTATAAACTAGCTGGTAACAAGGAGCTTAGATTTCAAATTGAGTCAGGGATGAGTGATGCAGCTATACGTAAAACGTGGCAGCCTGCTTTAGATAAGTACGAGGTGAAAAGAAAAATGTATCTTTTGTATCCTTAGTGTTGGATAAATAAAATATTAGTAACATCTTTGCAGCCCTAAAAAAAGTAGAGGAATGTCTAGAGTTTGTGATTTAACAGGTAAAAAAGCGATGAGCGGGAACAATGTTTCTCACTCTAAGAGAAGAACTAAAAGAAGATTTTATCCAAATCTTCAAACTAAAAAGTTTTTTCTGCCTGAGCAGGATGAGTGGATTACATTAAAGGTAAGTACTTCAGCGTTGAAAACCATCAACAAGAAGGGAATAACTGCTTGTCTTAATGGTTTGTTGAAAAACGGAAAAATATAAGAAATGGCTAAGAAAGGTAACAGAGTACAAGTAATATTGGAGTGTACTGAACAGAAAGGTTCAAACGTTCCAGGGATGTCTAGATACATCACTACCAAAAATAAAAGAAATACTACTGAGCGTATTGAGCTTAAGAAGTACAATTCATTTATGAAAAAAGTAACTTTACATAAAGAGATAAAATAAGATGGCAAAGAAAGTAGTAGCAACCCTAAAAAAAGCTGGTTCTGGTAGAGACTGGGCCAAAGTTATAAAATGTACTAAGTCTCCTAAAACAGGTGCTTATACATTCAGAGAAGAGATGATGCCAACTGAGTCTGTAAAAGAAGCGTTAGCTAAGTAATTCTCTTTACTTTTTTAATTTTAAGAACTTAAGCTTCCTTCGTTTAGATGGAAGCTTTTTTTATGTTTTAACCTATGGGATTATTAGACTTTTTTAAAAAGAAACCTACTGAAGAGCAAAAAGAAAAGCTTGAGGTGGGATTAGAACAAACTAGAACTTCCTTTATAGATAAGATATCTAAAGCAGTTGCTGGTAAAAGTGCAGTAAGTGAAGATTTTTTAGACGACCTTGAGGAAGTGCTTATATCCTCTGATGTAGGTGTAGATACCACGGTAAAAATTATTGAGCGTATAGAGAAGAGAGTAGCTAAGGATAAGTACTTAGGTAAAGGCGAGCTTCAGGCTATGCTTCAGGAAGAAATTACAGACCTACTTATCAGTACAGAAAATAGTGCAACCGAAACAAGCGCTAAGCCATATGTAATCATGGTAGTAGGTGTGAATGGGGTAGGTAAGACTACTACCATTGGCAAGCTTGCTCACATGTTTAAAGCGCAAGGACTCAAAGTAGTGTTAGGAGCAGCAGACACATTCAGAGCCGCAGCAGTTGATCAAATAAAAATCTGGGGAGAGCGAGTAGGAGTAGAGGTTATAGCCAAAGGAATGAATACAGATCCGGCTGCTGTAGCTTTTGAGACAGTAAAATATGGTAAGGAAAACGGTGCAGATGTTATCATCATAGATACTGCGGGAAGGTTACATAATAAAGTCAATTTGATGAATGAGCTTTCTAAGATCAAACGCGTAATGGATAAGCAAATAGTTGAAGCTCCTCATGAAGTCCTTCTCGTACTTGATGCATCTACGGGTCAAAATGCATTTGAACAAGCAAAACAGTTCACAGCAGCTACAGATGTTACAGCATTAGCGCTTACTAAATTAGATGGTACAGCTAAAGGTGGAGTGGTGATAGGGATAAGTGACCAGTTTAATATCCCCGTAAAGTATATTGGAGTAGGTGAACAAATGAATGATTTGCAAATCTTTGATCCACGTTCGTTTGTTCAGTCATTATTCGCACAGTAAATAGTTAAAAAAAGATGAAGACAAAAAGTCACAAGCCTAAGAAGGTGTCTATAGTAACACTAGGATGCTCTAAAAACACGGTAGATTCTGAAGTCCTACAAGCTCAGTTAGAAGCAGGTGAAATAGAGACAGTACACGAAGACTCTAAAGGAGCCGATACTATCATAATTAATACTTGCGGATTTATTGACAATGCGAAACAAGAGAGTATTGATACTATACTTGCCTATGCTGAAGAAAAAAAAGTGGGGAATATTAAGAGTCTAATCGTTACAGGTTGCCTTTCCGAAAGATATAAAGATGATTTATCTCCAGAGATACCGGAGGTAGATAAATGGTACGGTACTTTTGAGTTGCCTCAGCTCCTCCAAAATGTGGGAGTAGATTATAAAAAGGAACTTTTGGGAGAGCGAAAATCTTCTGTTTCTAAGCATTACGCTTATATGAAAATCTCTGAGGGCTGTGACAGGCCGTGTTCGTTCTGTGCCATCCCACTGATGAGAGGAAAACATGTCTCTAAATCCATAGAAGACTTAGTCACTGAGGCTAAAAATCTCGTGAGAGATGGGGTTAAAGAAATAATGCTCATTGGTCAAGATTCTACCTACTACGGTATAGATATATATGGAGAAAGAAGACTTCATGAACTAATGGATAGACTCAGTGATATTGAAGGATTAGAGTGGATACGACTACACTACGCATACCCATCCAAGTTCCCATTTGAGGTATTGCCTATAATGAATAGTAAGCCGAACATTTGTAAGTACTTAGATATACCAATACAGCATATCTCTGACAATGTACTAAAGTCTATGAGACGTGGTATTACCAAAAGGCGAACAGAAGAAGTCTTAGACAGGATCAAGGCTGAAGTACCTGGAATTGCACTTCGCACTACCTTATTGGTAGGCCATCCAGGGGAGTATGATCAGGATTTTGATGAGTTAATGGAATTTGTACAACATTATCAGTTTAATAGGCTTGGGGTGTTTACATATTCACACGAAGGAGGAACACATGCGGGAACATTAGAAGATCATGTTTCGGCTACAATTAAGTCAGCGAGAGCAGACGAGATTATGGCCCTTCAGCATGACATCAGTGCGATGCACAATCAAGCCCTAGTCGGCAGTAACCAAAGAGTACTTATAGATAGAGTAGAGGGTGATAGCTATATAGGCCGCACACAGTACGATTCGCCAGAAGTGGATAATGAAGTGATTATTTCATTAAATGAAGGATATTATAGACTTGGAGATTTCGTTGATACGAAGATCATAAAAGCAGAGGCTTTTGACCTGATAGCAAAACCTATATAGTTAGTATGAATCATCCTGTTACTTTAGACCGCAGAGAAACGTTTTTTACGAATCCGTTTTTAGAGGACTATTACTATAGTGATAAACTAGATGAATTTAAGTCCTATTCATCCATAGCGGATATTGAATCAGCTATAGCAAATAAAGCAAGTTTTAGCACTGAGAAGAGGGAGGTTTTAGTAAGTGTTCTTAAGGAACAATACGCGGAATTTGATTTATCAAAAGAAGGGAGTGAACTAGTCGCTAAAAATATTGACCTACTTAGAGAGCAAAACACATTCACCGTAGCTACAGGTCAACAAATACATATCGGTCTTGGACCCATGTATGTATTGTATAAGGCTTTCGACGCTATAGCTATTGCACAAGAGCTTAAAGACAAATATCCGAATAAGAATTTTGTGCCTGTTTTTTGGATGGCTACAGAAGACCACGATTTAGAAGAGATAGCTCAAGTAAATGTGTTTGGAAAAACTCTGGAATGGAAAACGGACCAAACAGGAGCTGTGGGTAGAATGAAGACCGATGGTGTTTCAGATCTATTTCAACAAATATTGGATGAGTTTAATTTTGGCGAAACGGAAATTTCATTTTTAAACAAATGCAAAGATATCTATGCCAGTAGTGACAATCTAGATACAGCATTCAGAAGACTTCTACACAGTTATGTAGGTCATACTGGATTGGTAATACTGGATGCAGATTCTGCGGAATTAAAGGCGCTTTCTAAGTCGCTGCTCAGAGATGAGATAAGTCATGCCAATTACCATGCTTTAGAAGGGGTCACTGCGGCAATGGAAACTGCAGGCCACGAAAGGCAATTGCACATTCGAGAGAATAATCTTTTCACCTTAGCCGGAGGGAAGAGGCTAAAAGTAGATTCTGCATCTATATCTGATATAGACAGTTATGTAAACGATAACTATGCAGACCTAAGCCCGAATGCGGCACTCAGACCATTATATCAAGAATGGATTTTACCAAATGTGGTCTACGTTGGAGGAGGCAGTGAAGTGAAGTATTGGTCGCAACTAAAAGGGTTGTTTGATAATTATAGGCTTCCTATGCCCTATTTACATCTTCGTTCATCTAAAGTGCTGCTGCCAAAAAAACTACATAAAGATCTAGGAGATGAAGGCGTAGTGCAGATGTTTGGCAGTGAAGATCAGCTACGAGCAATTTATGCAGAAGAGTTGGCAGAAGAAAAAGCGTATTTGGAAAATTTATATGGTGAGGTGATAAACGCTCTTTCGTCCTATGATAGGAACGTACAGTCTGCTTTTAAAGGATTTAGTCTGACGTCTAAAATAGATAAGATTATTCCCAAGCTCACAGAGTTGGAGCGTTTGGTGAATGAGCAAATGACTAGGAAAAGTGAACAGAACCCAGAGTTAAATAAACTGCTGAAAGTACAGGCTAAGTATTTTAATAGAGAAACGGTGCAAGAGCGAGTGGAACATTTACTTACACATTCGGAAATATTGAATTGGTCAGCCCAAACTATTCATTCTTATTTTGGGCTAAAGAAGTCCCAAAATATCGACGTTATATTTATGTAAAGTGTTGTTAGATAGAATATTTGGCTTATTTTTGCCTCTTACAAATAATAAAGAACATAATAATTTAAAGTTGCTAAAACCTAAATCATGAAAAAACTTAGAATTCCATTAATTTTTGCATTACTCTTTAGTTTCGTAATGTCTGAAGCTCAAAGTCAGTATTTTTCTAAATTTGAAACGTTAAACAATTGGTCTGCTGGCCTTACTTTAGGTGGTGCGTCACTTCAAGGTGACGGTGGTCACGCTGGAATAGGGTTCACTGGTGGTGCTCATGCAAAATACTCTGTTTCTCCTACTTTTGGTTTACAATTGTCTGGAGATTTTGGCAGTTTGAAAGGCGGTGATGGGTATAGTCTCGCTGAAGCGAACACTACATACTCATATAAAAATAGTTTTGCAAGTTTTGATGCAACTTCTGTTTTTACACTAGGTAATACTTCATTCTTTAAGAGTTTGAGAAAGTCTCAGGTGTATGCTTTGTTTGGGGTAGGTGTTATCTTAAACAACGTAGAAGGAGATTATGTGACTCTTGCAGAAGCTAATAAATACGGAAGTAATAGTATCAAAACGTCTCACACCTCTCCTGCGCTCACCATTCCTTTTGGATTTGGGGTAAAAAGAAGTATCAATGACAAGATTGATTTAGGTCTTGAAATGAAAATACGCTACACTAATTCTGATAGTTTAGATGCTCTAGCGGATGAAGTTTGGAACAATAGACATGAGGATTTTTTTAGCACTATTGGTCTCAGAGTATCCTATAAATTTGGCTCTGAAGGGGATAAAACCCATTATGATTGGGTTAATCCTCTAGAAACAATCTACGCGGATTTAGATACAATGAAAGAAATTACTAACAAACTCCAAACTCTTATCGAAGATGAGGATGGAGACGGTGTTGGTGACTTCTTTGACATAGACAATACTACTGAAGAAGGGGTGAACACTTACGGTAATGGTAAGGCAGTAGATTCAGACGGTGACGGTGTTCCAGATCATTTGGACAAGCAGCCTTTAGTTTTTGCTAAGAATGTAGATGTTAATGGTGTTGCTGTTGATGCAGATGGTGATGGTGTTATAGATGAATTGGACGAGGATACTAATACTCCTGCTGGAGCATTAGTTGATGCTAAAGGAAATGAAATTAAAGTCGGAGGAGGTAACTGCTGCGATTGTGAAAACGTTTCACTTCCTACTATCATATTTGATAACGGTAGCTCGAAGATTGCTCCTTCTTCTTATGGAGTGCTGTATGCTTTAGCAGAAAAAATGAAACAATGTCCATCTCTAAGCGTTGATGCTACTGGTTATACTGCTAGCAAAAGTGGTGAGCAATTAGCTTGGAAGCGTACGAATGCTATCATAGACCATTTAGAAGCTAACTACGGTATAGAAAGAAGTAGAGTTACTTCAGTTTATGCTTCTGGGTCAGGTGTAGAATACAGCACTAGACGTATAGAGTTATCTATGAAGAAATAATTAGTTAAAGCAACACATATTTATTAAGGCTCCGATTTTTAATCGGGGCTTTTTTTTATGTATTATTGTAGGATACGATGAATAGATTATTAATACTAGTTTTAGCCACGTTTCCATTTATTTCAAATGCTCAATATAGGAATGATGCATCCTTGGTTATTTCGCCTCTGAAGATGGAGGAGCAGTCCAGTTATCAACTAATGTATCGTAGACAGTTGCCTAATAAGTTATGGAACCTAAGGGCGAGCATGGGAATTCTGGTGAACACAGATAAGGAGGTGAGGAATGATAGCACTACGTTAAACTCGGGTAGCGTTTCCTATACGTTGGCAGCTGGAGGACAACGTAAGTTGGTCTTAGAAGATATTAAAAAAGCATATGCTTACATTGGTTCAGATGTCTACTGGCAGTCACAGTTTTTAAGAAACCCAACAGACACATATTATGGTTATTATTGGAATGTTGGTACTACTCCTTTAGTGGGAATTTCTTATGAACCCATTAAGAATATTAGGCTATCGATAGAATCGAGGTCGGACTTTAATTTAAATTTCCAAAAATACGATGCAGAAACAGACTATAAAGATACTCGTGTTTCTTTTAAGCCACTAAATCAGCTCGCGATAGGTTTGGGTTATTTGTTTTAGAAGCTATTCGTTAGCGCAGTGAAGCTAGTGACGTCGAGTGCGGCTCCACCTATCAGACCGCCGTCTATGTCCGGACAGTTAAATAGTTCTTTAGCGTTCCCAGGTTTAACACTACCTCCGTATAAAATGGAGATTGAATTAGCTACGATCTCTCCAAATTCTTCAGCAATAGTTTTTCGAATAAATGCGTGAATTTCTTGTGCTTGTTCTGGGCTTGCAGTTTCTCCTGTTCCGATAGCCCATACTGGTTCATAGGCAATAACACAGTTAAGCAATTCCATCTCATTTAGTTGAAATAATCCTTGTTTAATTTGTGTACTTATGGTTTCGAAATGTTCCCCTTCTTTTCTTTCAGCCAGTGTTTCTCCACAACAGTATATGGGACGAAGTCCTTCTTTAATGACTGTATTGACTTTAAATGAAATAGCTAAACTATCTTCATTGAAATACTCTCTACGCTCACTATGTCCTAGGATGACATATTCCACCCCAACGCTTTTAAGCATTTTTACGGAGATCTCACCTGTGTATGCACCACTTTCTTGAGCATGGCAGTTTTGTGCAGCTAAAGCGATGTTAGTATGACTAAGCATACGCTTAAAGTTATGAAAATGGATATACGGAGGTGCTACTATTGTTAGGCAGTCACTGTTTAAGTCTGCATCTATTATTTGAATAAGTAGTTCTTTACCTGAATCAATATCAAGATTCATTTTCCAATTTCCTGCTACTATTTTCTGTCTCATGTTCTTAGTGGTTTATTTTCCCAGAACCTTTGTGGCCCTGATAGTTCGAATATTGTTTTAAGTATCTGTTTTTCTGTTTCGTCCAGTTCTATATTTCTTCTAAGCATTACTACTCGTGTAGTTTCTAGAACTTTTGGAAGTGTGTATGTGGTGAAACCTGAGGCACCTCCCCAAGTAAATGAGGGTATAAAATTTCGTGGGAAGCCTGCACCAAAAATATTTGCTGAGACCCCAACTACTGTTCCGGTATTAAACATGGTATTGATACCACATTTACTGTGGTCTCCAAATATAAGCCCACAAAACTGCAGTCCTGTATTTATAAATCTACTTTTTTCGTAGTTCCATAACTTTACTGGAGCATAATTGTTTTTGAGATTTGAGCTATTGGTATCTGCACCTAGATTACACCACTCACCGATAACGCTATTACCTATGAAGCCATCGTGCCCTTTGTTACTGTTTCCGTAAAATAGGCTGTTACTCACTTCTCCACCTACTTTACATTTAGGGCCCACCGTTGTATCTCCATATATTTTTGCGCCCATTTTTATGGTAGCTCCCTCTCCTAATGAAAAAGGACCTCGTATTAGGCTACCCTCCATTACTGTGGCATTTTTGCCAATGTATACAGGTCCACCTTTTGTATTGATTACTGCTGCTTCTATACTTGCTCCTTCTTCGATAAACAACTGGTCACCGATTAGCGTATTGGTCTCGGATAGTGATGCTGATTCTCTGTTGGTTGTTAATAATTCGAAATCTTTTTTGATTTCCTGTCCGTTGAGTGAAAATAGGTCATGACTATAGGTTATGAATGAGGCATGTTGCTCATTGTGTGAAAGTTCTAGGGCATGACCAAGTAAGTCATTGATGTTATCTAACTGCTCATCATATCTAAAAGCGATAAGGCAGCCTTCGTGAGTTAACTTTTCTCCAGATTTTAGTTTTTGTATGGATGCTAAAATGGTCTGATCAGGCAGTAACCTACCATTTACGTAATAATTTGTTGTGTCGTATTTTGCAGGGTATTTGGCTGCAAGGTACTCTTCTGTGAGGTAGGATACCGTACACGAACAAAGGACTTCCCACTTCTCAGCTAAGGTGAGTATTCCTACACGCAGGTTACCACACGGTCTGGTGTAAACCAAGGGAAGAAGGTTGCTTCTTCCTTCATCGTCAAATAGAATAATGTTCATAAAAAAAGGCTCTCCAAATATAGAGAGCCTTTCGTATTTTAAAGTTAAAAACTTATTTCTTTTTAGCGTAACGCTTATTGAACTTGTCAATACGTCCTGCTGTATCTACAAAGTTCATCTTACCTGTATAGAACGGGTGAGATGCACTAGATATCTCTAGCTTGTATACCGGGTAATCATTCCCGTCTTCATAGGTGATAGTTTCTTTAGTCTCTACACATGACTTAGTTAGAAACTGGAATCCGTTAGACATGTCTTTGAACACTACTAAGCGATAGCTGTCTGGATGTATTTCGTTCTTCATTTTGTAAAATTCTTTTGTTCGTTTATGTTCAGCCCGTCTGTGATTTCTCAACTTTCATAAGCTTTTCCTTTTAAAGGACTGCAAAATTAACATAATTTGCAATCTATTCAAGTGCAAAGTAATTTAAAAAATACAATAAAGTTTATTCTTTATATCCTGCTTCTGTTATCTCCTCTGTGGATAAGCAGATTGTTACTTTTGGTTATGGTAGGAGAAGATACTATTTCTGACCCCTTCAATTACGTATATTATGCTCTTAGATTTGACCTAAAGACTATAGCCATTTGGTTTTCACCGCTTTATTTACTTGTTGGAATCGGTTTGATTGTTAGAAAAAAGTGGTTATACTCCCTCAGTAAAACTTTATTTTTAATACTTTATGTAACGTTGTTCGTATTTGGTATGATCGCCGTTTTATATTACCCTATAAGTAAGAGTATAATTGGCGTAGAACTCTTTCAGATGCTCGCTGGTCAAGACGTTACCATAGTCTCTTCATACTTAATGGACTACTGGTATGCAGTGCTGTTAGCAATATTGGTCTTCTGGATAGCATCCTTCACCTATTCAAAATTGAGTTTCTCAATGAAAAGGAAGCATTTGGTTTCTGTGTCATTCGTTTCGTTATGCCTCATTGTCTTTTTTGCTCGTGGAGGTATAGCGTTGAAACCACTGAATATCTTAGACGGCCATGCACACTTAGAAAGCAGTGAGGTGGTCACGGCTATCACTCCCGCATATGTACTACTCGAATCTTATGGTAAACATACGCTAGAGTATACGCCGTACTTTTGTGAAGCCAAGTTGTATGAGAGTTTAGCCGAGGATATACATACTCAGAATACCAGTACATTTAACTCTCCCAATATTTGTATTATTTTGTTGGAAAGCTTTGGTGCGGAGTACACGAAGATAAATAGCTCCGGTAGACCTAGCTATACTCCATTTCTAGATAGTCTTATGGATGTTTCCATTAATTATACCAATGCTTATGCCAATGGTTTGCGAAGTATGGATGCTGTAGCCTCGGTGTATGGTGGTGTCCCTTCACTTATGAAACAGCCGCTCCTAGGATCACTTTACAGTACTGTGGAATTATCAAGCTTGCCTTCTAAACTAAAGGAACTTGGTTATTTTTCTAGTTTCTACCACGCCGCGGATGAATTATCGATGGGATTTAAGCCCTTCCTATTATCCCAAGGTTTGGATGAATATCAAGCAAAACAGCAGTATCCCAACACAGCAGATTTTGATGGTACCTGGGGGATATTTGATGGACCGTATTTACGCTACGTTTCTGAAAAGTTAACTCAACAGAATCAACCTTGGATTTCTGGGATATTTACATTGAGTAGTCATCATCCATATAAAGTGCCGGAAAAGTTTAGACATCTACCAAAAGGAACCTCAGAGATTCATCAATCAGTAGGATATACTGACGAGGCATTGCGCCAGTTTTTTAAATCAGCTAGCACTAAAAGTTGGTTTGCTAATACGGTATTTATCATCACCGCAGACCACACTTCTATAAATCAAACGAAGCCTCACTCCACGTACAGGGGGAAATATACTATTCCTCTGATGTTATATTCTCCTGGCAGATTCGATGCTAAGGTAGATACCTCAGTGGCTCAGCACCTCGATATTCACGCGACTGTATTGAAGTTGGCAGGAAAGAAAGAGTTCAAGTCCTTGGGTAGAAACCTACTGAAAGGTGATAGAGGTTACAGTATTCAATATGACGGTAATGTATATGTCTGTACTTCTGATTCACTCACTCTTCAATGGAATGGCGTAGCGAAGCCAAAACTATTTGCATATAGAACAGATAGTGCTCATAGCAGAAATCTTGCATCGAAGAGACCGGAGGATACCGCGGAAATGTTAGATGTGCTGAAGATGTATATCCAAAAGTATAACTACCGCTTGCTAAACAATGATTTCAAATGGCATTTATAAAAGGTAGGCCGATAATCTGTATTCGTATACCTTTGCCCTATGCAAAAACCATCTAACGCACAAGGCACTAGGGACTTTGGTCCTGAGGTAATGCGTAAACGTGATTTTATCCTTCAGAGTATTCGCCAAGTGTTTGTTCGATACGGTTTTGAACCGCTAGAAACTCCTGCTTTGGAAAACCTAAGTATGCTTACAGGCAAGTATGGCGATGAAGGAGATAAACTGCTTTATAAAATAAGAAGTAACAAGGAAATTGTCAATGAAGTGCCAGCGGACAAAGCCTCCGAAATAAAAACGTTATTCCCAGATAGATGGATTCCAGGGGAATCAAAACTGGGGCTACGGTATGACCTTACAGTGCCTTTTGCTCGTTTTGTGGTACAACACCGGAATGATATTACATTTCCATTTAGACGCTATCAAATACAGCCCGTATGGCGCGCAGATAGACCACAAAAAGGCCGGTTTAGAGAGTTTACTCAGTGTGACGCAGACTGTATAGGGAGTACGTCTCTACTTCACGAAGCCGACCTTATTCATATATACAATGAAGCATTTACGGCGATAGGTCTTACTAATGCCGTCGTAAAAATGAATCATCGTAAGTTTCTTGAGGCGCTAGTAGATGAATTGAAGCTAGATTTTCCCGTAGGGAAATTTACTTCTACACTGGATAAGCTGGATAAGATAGGTGAGGACGGAGTGATGAAGGAGCTAGTAGGCTACGGTGTAGATGAAGCTAAGTGCAATCAGCTTTTTAGTATTATAGGTAATGCAGAACTTACCACTGCAAATCTTCACACCTTTGCTAAAGCGTTTAATAATAATACAATTGCTCAGGAAGCTATCAACGATCTTGAAGCAGTACTGCGTTACTTGGGCGATAGTAAGCTGAATATACGGGTAGAGTTAGATCTTAGTTTAGCACGGGGCTTAGACTATTATACCGGCTGTATTTTTGAAGCGGTAGTGCCAGATAGTGGAATGGGGAGTATATCTGGCGGTGGCAGGTACGATAACCTTACAGGTGTTTTTGGCTTAAATGATGTCTCTGGAGTAGGGATTAGCTTTGGGATAGACCGTATCTACGAAATACTAGAAGCAGATCATATTTGGCCAGAAAATCTACATACAAATGCTACAGTGCTCATTTGTCACTTTGATGAGGCTAGCCAACTCTATGGAGTTGGAGTGGCAGCAGAGCTAAGAGCGGCAGGGCTTCAGAGTGTAGTATACTCAGAGAATAAGCGAATCAATAAACAATTTGACTATGCCAATAAAATAGGAGTGCGGCATGTCATCGTAATAGGAGAGAGTGAAATGGAGTCGGGGTCTTTGACATTAAAAGACTTAGTGCTAGGAGAACAAGCAAACCTCTCGGTTCAAGAAATCATAACAAAATTGACAGAGTGAAAAGATTTAGATTCAAAGAGCACATAGTTTTCGAAAATGAAAATTACATCGCAATATGCAAACCAGCAGGTATCAGTAGCTTGCACGAGCGCCTTGGTGATGCGAACTCTGTTATAGAACAAGCAAAACTGTACGACGAAAATCTTCAACTCTGCCATAGACTGGATAAGGAAACGAGTGGAGTGTTATTGCTTAGCAAACATCCAAAGGCTTATAGCCACGCTGCTGTTTCTTTCGAAAAAAGACGTGTAGCTAAAACCTATCATGCCGTGTCAGATGGAATACATAGCTTTAATTCCTTTGAGGTAAGTCTGCCGCTGATCACTACACGAAGTGGAAGAAGTGCAGTCAATAAGCAAAAAGGGAAACCGTGTAAAACTCTTTTTAATACACTCGAAAATTTCAAGCATTTCACCTTGGTAGAGTGCAATCCAATAACCGGTCGTCAACACCAGATACGGATACATTTAGCATCTCAGAATGCACCGATTGCTGCAGATACCATCTATGGAGGGCAGCAGCCATTTCTATCTAAACTGAAAAAGAACTTTACGACCAATCGTACTGAGGAAGAGCGCCCAATGATAGCTCGTTTTGCTTTGCATGCCTATACATTAGAATTTAAGGATATGGATGGGGAACCACTGAAAATAACAGCTGACTATCCAAAAGATCTAGCGGTTTTCGTGAAGCAGCTTCGTAAATTTGATGCGTAACTTGTACTTTTTTTGAGTAATATTTGTCTGCTAAAACGTGGATGAATGATTAAACTACTCGCTAAATACACACTTTTTTTATTACTTACCTGTGCGTCTTTTTGTACTCTTGCTCAAGAGAATAAGGGGAAATTTGTACGAAAAGACGTAGCTAAACTTACGGCTAAGATAACGGCCAATGCTGTTACCGAAAGAGAAAAAGTAACTGCTATCCATAAATGGATCACCCATAATATAGCCTATGATTTTAAGAAATTTAGTGGGCGAAACTATGACCGCACAGGAACGAAATCTATTCTAAAAAAACGAAAAGCCATATGTTTAGGCTATGCAGACCTGTTTAATGAGATGTGTGCATATGTTGATATAGTCAGCACGATGGTGCCTGGGTACGTGAAAACATTAGAAATGGATGCTTGTGATACTTTTTACTTAGATGAGCATGCTTGGAACGCAGTACGCGTGGATGGAGATTGGTACCTCATAGATAATACATGGGATGCGGGGTATGTAGAATGGTACAAAGCGGATTTTCTTACCAAAGTTTCAAGCGTATTTAAGAGATGGAATAGGCAAGTATATAAGTACGACCCAAAATTTGTGTTTGCGCCTCATGAGACGTACTTCTTAAAATCAGGGGAATATTTCAGTACGGATCACCTTGCAAGTATTCCCATGTGGCAAATCCGAAATAACCCTATTAGCATAGAAGACTTCAGAACAGATAGTACTTTCTACTACCTCAAGTATAAAGAAGATGGAGAGCCGGAAAAGATAGAAGAGGCTGAATTACTAAAATATGTGAGGATGAATGACTTTGAAAAAGTAATGTACCAAGGTCCGCTAATATACCACTTCAATAACTTCAATAAATATGCGTATGCGGGGAGTTATTTCTACAAAGCTCAAATGAGATATCTAGAAGCGAAGGAGGATGAATCTAAAAATATTCGGCAGTATCAAACGGCATTAGACGATGCTCTGACTGCTAGGAGAGCAGCAGAAGAAAATCTTGAGTTACTCGGTCAGGAATTCATTTCTAAAGTAAGAAACAATGCAGCAAAGGCTGTTATACAGGAAGAATATAACGATAGGTATGAAGAAGTGATAAAAAGGGATGCCAGAAGGTATGCTAGTGCCTCACGCAAGTTAGAGGCTCTAGATAAGAAGAATAAACGAAACCTAGAGATGAAGGAGGAGCGAACGGATAGGATTTTAGAAGAAAAGAACTTTCGCGGTTTGGAGTTTAGGCACAGATACGATGACGTGCAAGATTCTATAGACCTCGAAAGCATTACGGAAGAATTAATAGCAAACTTTAGACTGAGTCACGATACATTAGAGGATCTATTCATAGATTGGGACTCTCAGAAAGATATCTTCCTCATTCAGATCATAAATGAAATCGACTACGTAAAAGAAGTAGGTGACCATTTCTCTGCACTCATTGAGTATAGGAGACGAGGATTTGATGATTATGATTATCCAATACAAACACTAAAGGCGGCATTTAATCCTAAATCGGGGTTCTTATACATAGATAGTACAACTGTCATAGACAGTATAAAAAACTATCATTCGGCGTCTATAGATCGGATGAAGACATTTCACAAGGAATATGTCGCGGTCAATAAGTCTTTTAAAAAGCTAAAAAAGATGAGTAGTAATCAGAGTGATTTGGATGGAAGGTGGGTAGAAGTGACCAACGAATATATAGAACTCATAAATAGGGCAGGGAAGTGGTATGTGGATTTTGATAAGGACTTAAATGTAACGGCAAGTAGGTATAAGAAGCTAAGTGGCTATTCGGAGGCTGTGCTGGAGCTCATTGAGAAAGAGTTGGAGTATGAGTCTCCGAAAGATGAGATTAAAACCAACTACAAAGGCCTTGTAAAAGCCAATAAACACCTACTTAAAATTATAGGGAAAACGGAACGAGGATGTCAAAAGGAAATTATCAAGCTAGAGAATTAATAAAAGAATAGCTTCTAATTGCTTAATTTGCCACCAATGAAAAAGACACTGAGTATACTGCTGTTTATTATCGCGAATGGAGTTTACGCACAGACTACGATAGAGGACGTAGCAGACTGCCTGAGTAAGCATAAGTACAAAAAAGTTTATCGAAACTTTGATGAAACTATGCGTGAAAGTATCAGTGTGACTAAGTTACAAGAGGTGTGGGAAGGTATAGAAGCTACAGGAGGGAAACTATTGTCCATAGAAGATATCGTTGAAAAACCGCTTGATGGAGGGGTTAAACAGTCTGCCATATTAAATTTTGAAGGGACGGCAGTAAGAATGCTCGTTTCGCAAAATGAAGATAAGCAACTTAGTGGACTTTTTATCACACTTTTAGGCTATGCTCCACCTGCGTATGGGGAAGGATTAGCAACAGGAAAACGTAGGATAATGATCAAAAGCGGTGAGTACGCTCTCCCAGGAGAACTTATGATACCTGTAAACTGCAATAAGTGTCCAGTAGTAATACTCGTACATGGCAGCGGACCAAATGATAAAGACGAAACCATTGGAGCCAATAAAGTCTTCTATGACTTAGCTCTTGGGCTCGCTAGTAAAGGAATAGCTACGTTTAGGTACGATAAGCGAAGTAAGATATATCCCGAAGTTATGGCGAATCAATTTGATTTATACGACGAGACTATAGATGATGCCATAGCCGCATTTAATAGCATAAAACAAGATACTTCCTTGGACTTTGGTAAGTATATAATGCTAGGTCACAGTCTGGGTGCTTATGCTATGCCACTCATCGCAGATAGCTTGGGCAATGACTTGGATGGAGCTGTGCTATTCTCTGCGAATGCGCGTAGACTAGAGGATCTAATAGCCTATCAGATGAAGTACCTGACCGAGTATGATGACATCATCACAGATGATGAGGAGCAGATTATCATAGAGAATACGGCTAGAGCTCAGAATATACGCGACGGTAACTATACCACAGAAACTACTGCAGAGAATCTATTGGCCTACTGGCCAGGCACTTTCTGGGATGGGATAAAAGACTATAATCCAGTAAGTACACTAAAGCAAAATACCACAACGCCTTTCTTTATTATGCAAGGGGAGAAGGATTATCAGATCACCATGGTAGACTTTGGAATCTGGAGACAAGAAGTAGGAATGATGCCCAACGTAAAGCTACTAAGCTTTCCAGGACTTACGCACCTATTCACACCTACAGATGCAGATAGACCGAGCCCACAAGACTATTTCTTGCCCAATAATGTAGATGAGCAGGTGATATTGGAGTTGGCGGACTGGGTGAAGTATGTGGAGTAGAATTGTGATTCGATTTTTCTTTTTTCTTGTATTGCTCTCATTTCTAGCGGCTTGCTCGCAGCCTAAAACACAAAACGTCACTGTAGAGCGAGATGATTTTACTGATTATGATAGTTTATGTAATATGTATAGCGACACCCTAGATATTATTTTAATAAATCGTGCGAAAGATATTTCTAAACGACAAGATTGTTTAGATGACGACTACCACAAAATGCTTTACAAAGAGTATTATCTTGATACTGCCAAAATTTGGAATTTAATGTCGTTAATGATTGATGACGATTATAGCACAGGTGGTATGAATTATGCCTCGTATTGTGCTCGACTTGGTATAGAAAAACTGATATCTAAGTATTATAAAAAAATACAAACAAGATTGACCCAAAGAGATTCCTTGAGTTTAGCTAAAACTCATAAGTCCTGGATTAAATTTAAGGATAATGAAGTTCAATTAAATAGTGTGACTCACAGCTTGAAAAATGGCGGACTAGGAACCATCCAAACCAATTTTCAAGCTTCTAGAACATTAAACATCTATGTTGAACGATTAGAAAGTTATTACGGCTATCTCTTATATATGGAGAGCGTAGAATCTTTTGAAATATATCAGAGAGATAACTAATTCTTCTTCTCTTCCTTTACCGTCCACGTCTTCGGTTTTTTCGCTTTAGTCTTCATAAGCGCGTGCTCTAGCACTTCACTCATTTGGTCTACAAAGTGAAATTTTAGATCAGAGATGTAGCTCGGTTTGATGTCATCTATATCTTTCTTGTTCGCTTTGCACATGATGATCTCCTTGATTCCGGCACGTTTTGCTGCGAGTATCTTTTCTTTGATACCGCCTACTGGAAGTACTTTTCCTCTAAGGGTAATCTCACCTGTCATAGCCAGTCTATTCTTAACTTTACGCTGCGTGATTAGTGAAGTAATCGCCGTCAGTATAGTTATACCGGCACTTGGTCCATCCTTAGGTACTGCACCGGCAGGGAAGTGGATGTGTAAGTCGTACTGGTCAAAGATGAGTGGGTTGATACCGTAATCGTCTGCATTTGCCTTGAGCCACGTAGTCGCATTGATAGCACTTTCCTTCATAACATCTCCCAGTTGGCCTGTGAGCGTTATTTTTCCTTTTCCTCTAGTAAGTGAGCTTTCTACGAATAAGATGTCTCCACCTACACTCGTCCAAGCTAGTCCAGTGACTACACCAGCTACTTCATTGGTTTCATAGAGGTCTTTTTCTATCTTGTCTTTTCCTAGTATTAGTTCTATCTGGTCCGCAGTTATAGTTGGAGCAGGGTCATTGCCATATACTATCTCTTTAGCTTGCCACCTGCATATTTTTGCTAGTCGTTTGTCCAATGTACGTACACCACTTTCTCGCGTATATTGATCTACCACCATTTCGATGACTTTATCAGATATTTTCACCTGACTGGCTTTGAGCCCGTGTTCTTTTTTCTGCTTAGGAAGTAAGTGCTTTTTAGCAATACCTATTTTTTCTTCCACCGTGTAACCACTGATATCTATGATTTCCATACGGTCACGCAGTGCTGGTTGGATAGTGTCTAGTCTATTGGCAGTAGCTACGAAGAGTACTTTGCTTAGGTCATAGTCTAGCTCCACATAGTTGTCGTGAAATGCATTGTTTTGCTCAGGATCAAGTATCTCCAATAGGGCAGAGGAGGGGTCGCCCCTGTGATCATTCCCAATTTTATCTATTTCATCCAATACAAAGATGGGGTTGCTTTTCCCTGCCTTTTTAATACTCTGTATGATACGGCCGGGCATTGCGCCTATGTAGGTTTTGCGGTGTCCACGGAGTTCGCTTTCGTCGTGCAATCCTCCAAGACTCATGCGTACATATTCTCTACCCATTGCCTTTGCTATTGACTTTCCTAGAGAGGTTTTACCCACTCCTGGAGGGCCGTATAGACAGAGTATTGGGGACTTCATGTCTCCTTTTAGCTTTAATACAGCTAAGTATTCTAAGATACGTTCTTTTACTTTTTCTAGTCCGAAGTGATCGGCATCTAAGACTTTCTTGGCTCTTTTCAGGTCAAAGTTGTCTTTACTAAACTCATCCCAAGGTAGCTCAAGTAATAACTCTGCATAGTTTAAGCTTACAGAGTAGTCTGGAGTTGCTGGATTCATACGCATTAGTCGATCTAGCTCCTTGGTGAATGCTTTGCCTACTTTCGTATTCCACTTTTTCTTGAGCCCTCTGGCTCTAAGACTTTCTATCTCCTTGTCTGGAGAGTCTTGCCCTAGCTCTTCTTGTATAGCACGTATTTGTTGCTGCAAGAAGTACTCCTTTTGTTGTTGATCTAAATCTACTTTTACCTTACTCTGAATTTTATTTTTAAGCTCAAGCATTTGTAGCTCTTTGTCTAAGTACGTGAGTACTCTATTTGCTTTCTTTTTGAACACAGAGAGTTCCAGAATTTCTTGTTTCTCATCTACACTTACATTTAAGTTGGAGGAGATAAAGTTGACTAAGAAATTGGGAGAGTTAATGTTTTTTAGTGCAAAACTAGCTTCAGAAGGAATGTTTGGAGATACTTCTACTATCTGTGATGCGAGATCTCTAATACTACTAACAGTGGCATTGGTTTCTTTTCCCTTATTCGCTTTGCTGTCTGTGGTAGCGGTGATGTTGCCTCTAAAGTAGGGCTCTTCTTGTGTGATTTCGTCTAACTTAAACTTGCGCTTACCTTGGATGATGACCGTGATATTGCCATCAGGCATTTTTAGCATCTTCAAAATATGTGCTAGTGTACCTACGGGATAGAGATCCTTAGCGGTAGGGTCTTCTATATTCTGATCTTTTTGAGCTACTACGCCAATAATCTTATCTCCCTTGTAAGCGTCCTGAATGAGCTTTATGGATTTATCTCTGCCTACGGTTACAGGAAACACTACGCCAGGGAAAAGTACGGTATTGCGCAGTGGTAATATTGGCAGATTATCTGGGTATGTTCCTTTATTGTCATCTTCAAAGTCACTATCTGCTATTACAGATATGATCTCCGAACCGTCCTCGTCACCTATAAAGTCACCTCCCAGTATTATTCTATTATTAAATGTCATATTGTCAAAATGTCACCATAGCGGGTTTACTTTACTACGGTACCTCAAATGTGCAAAGGATATGCCATATATATGTACCAAAACTAAATCTATTGTTATTTAGTGAAGGATGTTGCGCTAGAATCATGAACGATATCGCTTTGAAGAGGGTACAAATGGCTAACTTGCCTGTAAGCGAATTTAGATTATTATTTGTGAAGTTAAAGATTCATTAAGATTGTATCTTTTTGTATCTTTGCCGCTTATAAAATCAATCAATATGAAGAATATAAAATTACTATCACTATTTACCCTAGTTACTCTTGGTGCATTATTTATTACAAGCTGTGGAGATACTACAGGAGACAATCCAACTCCGAAGCCAGTATTGAATTACTTAGCTGGTTCAGAATACATTTCTCAGAATACTTCGTTAGCAGCAAACGTTCCATTTAAGATTGCAATTACAGCATCTCATACGGATAATATTACGTCATTCAAAATTATCCAATCATTGGATGGTAGTGTAGATGTGGAGCTTTTTGATTCAGCAGATATCAAGACAAAATTGATATCAGAGTATATCTTTAACGGTACTACAGGAGAAAATGCAGGTACAGAAATATACACTTTTACAGTGTCAGATAAAGATGGAAATACAACATCAAAGTCGATCACTATTACTAATTTAGGAAACCCAGGTCTAGGTTTGGATGTTTTTGAATTTGAAAATGATGGAACTACTCCATTTAGAGTGTATAATTTTAGAGGAGTTAAGTCTGGAGCATATGGTATCACTATAGGTGGTAATGTACTATCTAACGAACCAAATTCAGATAAAGATATACAAGACTCAACTGCACTTGCTGAGACTTCTAACTGGCCAGCGAGATGGACTTCTAGAAACGGAACTACTTTCAAAAAAGTGGATGCTTCTGCTTGGGGTTCAATAACAAATGATGCAGAAATAGAAGCTGCTTGGACTAGCGCAAGTGGAGCTGAAGCCACTTTTGTAAGTGTTGCAAAAGGAGATGTTTACCTGCTTAATCTTAAAAACGCTGGTGACTACGCATTGGTAGAAATAACAGATGTAGTTTCTACGCCAGGAGCTGACAACAATGATTACGTTCAGTTTAAATATAAAAAGCAACAATAATCGGTAACTTGTTTACTACTATTTTTATAAAAGGGTCGATGCTTAGCATCGACCCTTTTATTTTGTAGAACAGTAATAACATAGAATAATGAAGACAATAGGAGTCTATACAAGTGGGGGAGACGCTCCCGGAATGAATGCTGCAGTTAGAGCTGTAGTGCGTACTGCGATTTACAACGGCCTGAAAGTGAAAGGGATAAAACGTGGCTATGAAGGGATGATTCATAATGAGATAATAAACCTTGATAGGCAGTCTGTGGCTAATATCATACAACGTGGAGGTACTTTTCTTAAGACGGCGCGTAGTATGGATTTTATGACTCCAGAAGGGAGGAAGAAAGCTTTTAATAACCTTAAAAAGCATGACATTGATGCGCTAGTATGCATCGGTGGTAATGGCTCTTATGCTGGAGCTAACGTATTAAACGAGGAGTTTGGAATACCTTGTGTAGGGCTTCCTGGAACGATAGATAACGACTTGTATGGTACAGACTATACGATAGGATATGATACGGCTATAAACACCGCACTAGACTCTATAGATAGGATACGCGATACAGCGCACAGTCATGAGCGGGTATTTATTGTAGAAGTAATGGGTAGAGATAGTGGATTTATAGCTTTAGACGTTGCCATAGCAGGAGGAGCTGAGGGCGCTCTTATACCGGAAGATCAGGGGGACTGGGATAAGGTATTGAAACACTTCAATAGACCTGGTAAAAGGAAAAAGTCATTTAGTATTATCATAGTAGCAGAAGGAGATGAACAAGGTGGAGCATTGGTACTTGAGAAGAAGTTGACAGAACTCTATCCAGATTTAAAAATTAGAAGTACTATTCTGGGACATGTACAGCGAGGCGGTAGTCCAAGTGCCAGGGATAGAATACTGGCATCTAGGTTGGGCTCTGAGGCGGTGAAGGCACTGCTAGATGGTCAAACTTCGGTAACCGTAGGTATAGTAAGTGATAAAGTGACGTATACCCCATTTGACCTTGCTATTAATGGTAAAAAATCGGTAGATCCAGCCTTAATAGAGTTAGCTGAGATTTTGGCGATATAGATTGAAACGCCAACTCTAGAAAAAAGAGTTCAAAAAAAAGCTCGTTCCGAAAGGAACGAGCTTTTTTTACTATAAACTTCTGTTTACACGTCTATATTGGCATACTTGGCATTGGCCTCAATGAATTCTCTACGAGGTGGTACTTCATCACCCATTAGCATGGAGAATACTCTATCTGCTTCAGCTGCGTTGTCTAGAGTTACGAGTTTTAGTGTACGTCTCTCAGGATCCATAGTGGTTTCCCAGAGTTGCTCGGCATTCATCTCACCCAAACCTTTGTATCTCTGTATTTTTACGCTATCAGGATTTCCTGCACCCAAGTCACGCACGAGTACATCTCTTTCAGCGTCACTCCAGCAGTAGTGTGCTTTTGATCCTTTTTTTATTTGATATAGCGGAGGTGTAGCGATGTAGAGATACCCTTGCTCTATTAGAGCTTTCATGTATCTAAATACTAGCGTAAGAATGAGAGTACGAATGTGGCTACCATCAACGTCTGCATCTGTCATAATAACTATTTTGTTATAACGAAGCTTACTTGTATTCAGTTCACGAGCATCTTCTTCTGTACCGATGGTCACTCCTAAAGCCGTAAACATATTTTTTATCTCCTCATTATCATAGATTCGATGTTCTAGCGCTTTTTCTACGTTTAATATTTTACCACGAAGCGGAAGAATTGCTTGGTAGTTTCGATCTCTACCTTGCTTAGCCGTACCGCCTGCAGAGTCACCCTCTACTAAGTAGAGTTCGCATATACTAGGATCTTTTTCTGAGCAATCAGATAGTTTACCTGGCAGTCCAGCTCCTCCCATAGGAGTCTTACGCTGAACCATCTCTCGAGCTTTAGCCGCAGCGTGACGAGCCTGAGCCGCTAGCATTACTTTTTGTACTATAAGTTTGGCTTCGGCAGGATTCTCTTCCAAGTAGTTGGTGAGCATTTCACTCACTGCTTGACTTACAGCTGCAGAGACTTCTCTGTTTCCTAATTTGGTTTTAGTTTGGCCTTCAAACTGAGGCTCTGCTACTTTTACAGATACGATAGCGGTAAGCCCCTCACGGAAGTCGTCGCCTTGTATCTCAAATTTCATTTTAGACAGCATGCCAGACTCGTCTGCATACTTCTTAAGTGTGTGTGTAAGTCCTCGTCTAAAACCGCTGAGGTGAGTACCACCTTCATGCGTATTTATATTGTTTACATAGGAGTGTAGATTTTCAGAATACGAAGTGTTATAGATCATAGCTACTTCTACGGGGATGCCGCTTTTTTCACCTTCCATGGCTATTACCCCATTCATTATAGGAGTACGAGTAGCATCTAGGTAGCGAACAAACTCACTGAGACCATCTGTGCTTTTAAAGTCTTCACGGATGTAATTTCCATCTTCGTCTTTATTGCGTTTATCCGTGATGCTTATTTCGATTCCTTTGTTGAGGAAAGATAGTTCTCGCATCCTGAGTGATAGGGTGTCGTAGTTGAATACTGTCGTCTCACCGAAAATTTCTGGATCAGGTAAAAACGTTACCATAGTACCTTGCTGGTCGGTAGGACCTACTTCTCGTACGTCGTATTTTATTTTACCTTGAGAGTATTCTTGTTCCCACTCTTTTCCGTCTTTGTATACAGAAGCTTTGAGATGGATAGATAGTGCATTTACACAAGATACACCTACACCGTGCAGACCACCAGATACTTTGTATGAGTCTTTATCAAACTTTCCACCAGCTCCAATTTTAGTCATTACTACTTGTAGTGCAGATACCCCTTCTTTTTTATGAATAGCCACAGGGATGCCTCTTCCGTTGTCTTTTACGGATACGGAATCGTCTTCATTTATCCAAACATCTATTTTATCACAATGGCCTGCCATTGCTTCATCTATAGAGTTATCTACTACCTCATAAACTAAGTGATGCAATCCTCTTACGCCTACGTCGCCTATGTACATGGACGGACGTTTTCTTACGTGCTCCATGCCTTCTAAGGCTTGAATACTATCGGCATCGTAATTTTTATTCTCTTCGCTCATTCTTTGGTTAAAATTAAAGCGTGAAAGTACGATTTTTAGCCGGCTTTAGGGCTGTGTAGAGCGTTTGGATATATCCACAAACAATGCACAGTAAAATAAAAATAAAACGCTTATTATCAGCTAGTTATGAGTGCTTATTTCCCCACGTAGATTTTGGGCGAGTATTGCTCTCCGCTCGTGCAAGGGATAGTTTCCTATAACCCACATAAGTTTGGTAAGCGCAGCTTCGCTGGTAATATCATAGCCGTCTATTACAGTCTTACTTTGCAGTACATTACTAGCTGCATATTGACCGAGTTCTATCTTGCCATTGGGGCATTGCGTAGTAGCGAGTATTATGGTATTGTGCTCTTCGCAAGCTGTCACTAGTTCGTCCCATTGAGAATTGCTAGGGAGATTACCTGCCCCGAAGGTTTTAAGTACTATTCCGCTGAGTTTATCACTGTATACAAGGTCCAATAGTGGCTTTGGATTGTACCCTGGGAAGACAGTAACATTTACCACGCTATCACTAAATGCAGTAAGCAGTTTCAGGTTTGAGTCTTTTGAGGTATTGAGCAATTGTTCGTTGATGGCTATGTTTTGCTCCATATGAGCAAGGTTGTCATAGTTTGGTGAGCTAAATCCTTCAAAGTCATTGGTGCTGGTTTTTACCGACCTATTGCCACGTAGTAAATCATCATTGAAGCAGATGGATACTTCTGGGATACACGCTAGGCCAAAGGATTTATATCCAGCTATATATATCGCGTTGCTTAAATTGACAATGCCATCTGTGCGTGGATGAAATATGGGGAGTTGAGCTCCGGTGAGTACGACTGGCTTTTGCAGATTTTCAAAAATATAACTCAATGCAGAGGCTGAGTACGCGAGCGTATCAGTGCCGTGTAGCACTATAAAGCCATCGTGTGTATCATAGTGTTCCGCTATGCTTGTTGCTATTCTTTTCCACGTGTCGGGAGTGATATCGGAGGAGTCTACTACGGGTTCTAGTGTTTCAAAGGTGAAGTCTATCTCCGAGAAGTAGTTGAAATAGGTTTGGTTTTTGATAGCAGGCAGGTAATCGATAATCTGTTGCCAAGAGCTTGGAGTTAATCCATCTTCGGTAGTTTTCATTCCAAAAGTACCGCCTGTATAGAGAATGTAAACGCTACTTTTCATCAGAATTACCGCGAGCAGCTAGTAAGTACAATACACTCATTCTAACAGCTACTCCATTTTCTACTTGATTTAAGATGATACTTTGGTCGGAGTCAGCTACTTCACTCGTGATTTCTACACCTCTATTGATAGGCCCCGGGTGCATTAGCACAATTTCTTTTTTCAGGCTCTTTAACAAAGGGAGTGTTACTCCGTACTGCAGCGAATACTCTCTTAAGCTAGGGAAGTATTTGTCTTCTTGACGCTCCAGCTGTATGCGCAGCATATTAGCGGCATCGCACCATTCTAAGCTTTCTCTTAGGTTGTGACTGACTTCTACACCTAGGGTGTTTATGTATTTTGGCAGTAAGGTCGGAGGTCCACATACGCGCACTTTGGCGCCTAATTTCTGTAGGCAATAGATGTTGCTTAATGCCACCCTAGAGTGGAGAATATCACCTACTATGACTATCTTTTTGTTTTTTAAATCTCCTAGTTTTTCTTGAAGAGAATAGGTGTCTAAAAGGGCCTGAGTTGGGTGTTCGTGTGTGCCATCTCCCGCATTTATAATATTCGCATCGATATGTCTAGAGAGAAACTGATGTGCTCCTGGAGCAGGGTGTCTCATTACCACCATATCCACTTTCATAGCGAGTATATTATTTACGGTATCTATGAGCGTTTCTCCTTTTTTGACAGACGAACTTCCACTGGAAAAGTTTACCGTATCTGCGGATAGTCGCTTTTCCGCTAGCTCAAAGGATATTTTAGTACGCGTGCTGTTTTCGAAAAAGACGTTAGCTATAGTAACATCTCTAAGGCTAGGAACTTTCTTAATGGGACGATTGATTACCTCTTTGAAGTTCTTAGCAGTATTTAGTATGAGTTCAATATCTGCTGTAGAGATATCCTTGATGCCTAGTAGGTGTTTGGTTGATAGTAGTGACATACTTAATCTAGCTTATCTGTGATTATCCATACTTTACAGTTATTCTCGTCCCATTCTACTTTTACGTAGTCATCTATACGCGAATCTATATGTTCGCCAACATAGTCGGGCTGTATGGGAACCTCTCTGTTATACTTTCTATTTATAAGGGTTACAAGCTCTATGGAAGAAGGTCTTCCGTAGTCATTGATAGTATCTAGTGCTGCACGTATGCTTCTGCCTGTGTACAGAACATCATCTATTAGAATAATCCGTTTACCTTCTATCTGGAAGTCGATGTTTACGGCATTGGGCACAAGAGGTTTATCTGTGCGTCTAAAGTCATCTCTATGGAAGGTAGTGTCTAACTCTCCGTAAGTGACATCGATATCAAACAATGTTTTTAGTTTAGCGCAGAGGGACTTTCCAAAGAGTATTCCTCTTGGTTGAAGAGCCAGCAGGGCAGTATTCTTAAAATCACCATGATTTTCAATGAGCTGATGAGCTATTCTGGTAAGTATCAGATCTACTTGTTGGTATTCTAATATGATTCTTTTCATACTAGAGTGTAGTTTCTGCCATCTTCATTATTTCTTCGAATTCAAACTCCTGCACAGGTCCTACAGATAGTCTGCCTAGTTTTACGAGAGCCATATTGGCTAGCGTTTCATTGGCTTTTATCTGAGCAAGTGTTACTGGTCTGGTTAATGGTTTAATAGCTGCTACGTCTACTGCAACCCACTTTTCGTCCTCAGTAGTAGGATCTTGGTATGCCTCTTTAATCACTCTGGTGAGACCCACTATTTCCTTTCCTACATTGCTGTGGTAGAAAAAACAGATGTCGCCTTCCCTCATAGCTCTAAGTTGTACACGAGCAGGGTAGCTTCGTACGCCGTCCCAGTATGTGCTGCCATCAGTTACCATTTGGTCCCAGCTGTATTTGAACGGTTCAGATTTTATTAGCCAGTAGTTCATTGCCTTCAAAACAACAGATTTTTTTTCATTTTGTAGCTATTGTAACTAAGAAACAATGTGCCAAAAAAAATCCCCTCGCTATTGCGAGAGGATTTTTATCTTATGTGTTATATAAAGTTATTTACTCAATGCTTCTATAAGCTCAGCTTTTTTAAGAGTAGTGTATCCAGTGATACCCTTTTCTTTAGCTTCTGCTTTTAGTTGAGCTACAGTCATACTTGCTAGGTCGCTAGCAGGTGCTTCTTCTTTAGCTTCTTTTTTTGGAGCAGCTTCTTTCTTAGCAGCTTCTTTCTTAGCTGCTTCCTTTTTCGGAGCTTCTTTCTTAGAAGGAGAAGCTTCCATTTGAGCTTTAAGATTAGCAAGTACGTCTAATTCACCAAGGGTAGATCTCTCTGTTCCTTTGTTCATTTTATCTACGTACTTATTCGTGTTAGCAGTTTTACGTCTAGTGTCAGCTTGTTGCTCAGAGTTTTGAGCTCTTTCAGCTTCCTTCCAGATATCTGTATGAGATACTAAGATACGCTTCGCGTCCTTATTAAACTCGATTACTCTTACTGCGATAGTCTCATCCATTTTCAACTCGGTACCATCTTCTTTCTTTACGTGCTTCTTAGGAGCGAATCCTTCTACACCGTAAGGAAGAGTTAGTATAATACCTCTGTCATTTATTTCAGAAACTACACCCTCGTGCTCAGACCCTAGTGTGAATACACTAGCGAAAGTATCCCAAGGATTTTCGTCTATCTGCTTATGACCTAAGCTTAGTCTTCTGTTGTCTCTATCTATTTCCAATACTACAATCTCTAGCTCTTCACCTTTCTTAGTGAATTCTGCTGGATGCTTTATTTTCTTAGACCAAGATAAATCAGAAACGTGTACTAGACCGTCTACACCTTCTTCTAGCTCTACGAATAGACCGTAGTTAGTAAGGTTTCTAACGATTCCAGTGTGCTTACTGTCCATTGGATATTTCTCTTCGATTTTATCCCAAGGATCAGAAGTAAGTTGCTTAAGACCTAGAGAGAGCTTGTGCTCTTCTTTGTCTATATCTAATATTACTGCTTCTACTTCGTCACCTACCTTGATAAAATCAGATGGGTTACGTAGGTGTTGAGACCAAGACATTTCAGAAACGTGAATCAGACCTTCTACGCCTGGCTCTATTTCTACGAATGCACCGTAATCTGCTACAGTTACTACTTTACCGCTTACTTTCTCACCTTCTTTAAGCTCTTTCATACTATCCCAAGGATGAGCAGTAAGCTGCTTCATACCTAGAGAGATGCGTTTCTTTTCGTTATCAAACTCAAGAACGGCAACTTGTATTTTCTGATCAAGTGTGAGGACATCCTCTGGGTGATTGATTCTACCCCAAGAGATATCTGTGATGTGAAGAAGACCGTCTAGACCACCCAGGTCTACGAATACACCAAATGAGGTCATATTCTTAACAGTACCTTCAAGTACTTGTCCTACTTCCATCTTAGAAATCATTTCAGCTTTTTGAGCTTCGATGTCATCCTCGATAAGTGCTTTGTGAGATATTACTACGTTTTTGTACACCTCGTTAATTTTTACTACCTTGAATTCCATAGTTTTACCTACGTACTGGTCGTAATCTCTAACTGGTTTAACGTCTATTTGAGATCCTGGAAGGAAAGCGTCCATACCCATGATGTCTACTACGAGGCCACCTTTAGTTCTAGACTGAATGTAACCTTTGACGATTTCACCTTTCTCCATGATAGCTTGTATTCTTTCCCAAGCACCTTCTGCGATAGCTTTTTTACGAGATAATACTAACTGTCCTAGAGCATTTTCTGTTTCGTCTACGTATACTTCTACTTCATCACCTACCTTCATGTCTGGAGTATCTCTAAATTCAGTAAGAGATACCAGACCGTCAGATTTAAATCCGATGTCTAAAACTACGTTGTCTTCACTGATGCTCACGACCTTACCCATTACAAGTGTCTTTTCATCTACTTGCTTGATAGTACCCGTGTAAATGGCCTTCATCTCATCATTCTGAGAATCGTCATATGCACCAAAACCAGCTTTGTCTTGTGTCCAGTCAAAAGAGTCTGGATTGTGTGCTGGTGTTTCGGAAACAGTTTTTGTTGGTTCAGCAGATTCAATAGCTTCTGCTTGAGCGTCGTTTGTTGCATTCACCGTGGCATCCTTGGCCTCAGTTGCATCATTCAAGATTGGATCTTGATTTTCGTTTGTTGTGTTATTCAATATTTCATGTCCTCCTTTGCGAAAAAATGACCGCAAAAGTACCATTTTATTTGAAAATAATGCATCGTTGCTAATAAAATATGGCCTTAACGAACTTAATTCGTCGGTTTCTGTTTCTGAGTTGTGCTTAAAATAGCTTTTTCACCCGTATATAAATATGACTTGCCGGCTGGTCATCGGTTTCCTATGGATAAATATGACCTGCTTCCAGAGCAATTATTGTATGAAGGAAGCATCACTCAAGATAATTTTTTTAACCCTAATCAGCTCTCAGATGAGCAGATATTGCTTACACATACTCCTGAGTATCTGCACAAGTTAAATTATAATATACTAGACCGTAAAGAGCAGCGTGCAATTGGTTTTCCGATAAGACCTGAACTGATTACTAGGGGGAAACATATAGCGAACGGTACACTACAGTGTGCTCACTATGCTATGGAATATGGCGTGGCTATGAATATAGCCGGAGGCACGCACCATGCCTATGCAGATAGGGGGGAGGGTTTTTGTATTTTTAATGATTTTGCAATTACAGCGAACGTTCTGCTAGCTGAGAAAAAGGTGAAACAGATTCTGATAGTTGACTTAGACGTGCATCAGGGGAATGGCACTGCAAAGATTTTTGAGAATGATCCACGTGTATTTACCTTTAGTATGCACGGGGCAAAAAACTATCCGCTGCGCAA
>ENA-OUOG01000560-OUOG01000560.1-marine-metagenome-genome-assembly--contig:-NODE-560-length-48563-cov-4.541311_pt1 | contig 48563 bp, 41 predicted proteins | sample MGYA00248635_ERZ508505 | MGnify/ENA primary metagenome ERZ508505 (study PRJEB26176, sample SAMN06267871) | marine metagenome | isolation source: Saanich Inlet, British Columbia, Canada | place: Pacific...
CGCATAAAAGGTGCCATTTCGATCAGGTTTCGCGCCGCGAACCCGTCAGACATAGCAGCCCTATCTTCCATAAACTCAGGCGGTAAAAGCTCAATCATTTCCATAATGGTTGGACCAGCGACTTGAGAGAAGAAACGATGATCCGCCCAATCCGCAATAATTTCCGAAATACCGTACAAATGGGGGGGTGTAAGAGCTGGACTTGGCAACCGTGCTTCAATCTCACGAATAATCAGTTTCGTATCGCAAAAAATGTGTGCTCCAATCTGCATGACCGGAATGCGCCGATAGCCCCCCGTAAGCGGCGTCAAATTTGGCTTGGGGGCAATGTTTGGCTGATCCACTGCAAACCAATGCATATTCTTATGTGCAAATACTTTTCGTACCTTTTCGGAAAAAGGCGACATCTCATATTGATGTAAAATGAAGTCAGTGTCAGTCGCACTCATTTTTAGAGCCCTTTCATATACGCCATTGTAGTATAAGCGTGCCTGTGGCTGGAGAATTTTGCAAGTTCTATCGTAACTCTATGCTTATGATCTTTATGACCCAATAAATGAGTCTGACACCTAGCTGGTCTTAATGTCACCGTCCAAACAGTAATGACAATTTTATAATATTACTGCATGAGGAGCGCAAAAAACCTTCGGGTATTTACAAACCCCTCAACCGCTCATTAAGTTACGCTGCAGGAGAATACATCATGCAGCGGTTAGAACTACCTATCGAAGAACTAAGATCAGCTCTGAAAAACGCAGACCTGCGCATTCTACTTATGTGCCTTTATCAAATCACGGGTGATGAAAAGTGGGTCAGCGATCAGTTTAAGCCTCGACGCGACGTTAATATTGTCGCCAACCCAAATGCTGGATTAAGCCCAGAGCAAGGGGCAACGGTCTTGGCTGCGGCTGAAGAGGTCTTAACAAACCCCCAACAATCCATCGCCATTGACCTTCCAGATGATGCGCTCATGACAAGACTTATGAACCATTGTATCGGAGAGACCGTCGAACCCGAATATGCGCCCATGATGCGCGAGCAAATGGGTTTTCAAGATCTTTGGGCCGACATTGAAAAGACATTACCTAAAGCGACATCACCTAAAGTCATTATAGCGGGAGGCGGAATCACAGGCCTTTTGATGGGGTATACACTCAAAAAGTTTGGTATCGACTTTACGATCTATGAAAAAAATGAAGATGTTGGCGGAACATGGTTCGAGAACCGATACCCTGGCTGCGGCGTCGACACACCTAATCACTCTTACAGTTTTTCTTTTACAGCCCCCTATCCTTGGTCGCGCTACTTCTCGCCGCGCGATGAAATATTTGACTATATTCAGCAATCAGCAAAGCAGTTTGATATTAAGAAAAATATCCAGTTCAACGCACCTATTACGCGCGCCGATTGGGATGAGACACGGAGCAAATGGTGTATCGACATCAAAACCAATAATGACGTAACCGAGACGGTTGAGGCAGATATTTTTATCTCTGCCGTCGGCCAACTTAATACACCGTCAACGCCGGATATTTCTGGTTTATCAAATTTTAAAGGTCCCAAATTTCATACAGCCCGCTGGCCAAAAAATATCGACCTTAAGGACAAAAATGTTGCCATTATCGGCACAGGTGCATCAGCGATGCAAATTGTGCCCGAGATTGCCGATCAGGTTCAGAAACTCGACATATACCAACGCCAAGCTCAGTGGGCGCGCCCGCTTCCCGGCTACCATGATGCCATTAGCGACGGTCAACAATGGCTTATTGATAATGTACCCTTTTATTTAAAATGGTTCCGCTTCACATTCATATGGCGTTACGGGGACGGCCTATTGCCCACGATTAAGCGCGACCCTGATTGGCCGCGACAAGATTCTGTAAGCGCTGCAAATGATCGCCATCGACAGCAAATGACCAAGTTCATCGAAGAAAAATTGGCTAGTCGCCCTGATCTCTTAGAAAAATGCATCCCTAATTACCCACCCTATGGCAAACGCATTCTACTTGAAAACAACTGGTACGAAACACTCACCAAGCCCAATGTAAGTTTGATCAGTGACGGCATCACACATATTGGTGAAGACCATATCATCACCCAAGACGGCACGCACCACGCCTGCGACATCTTAATCCTATCAACTGGCTTTAAAGTGGCGGAAATGGCATCGCGGCTCAATATTTTCGGGCGTGACGGGATGAGTTTAAAAGACGTCTGGAACGATGATGACCCAAAAGCTTATATTGGCTTTAGCGTTCCTAACTTTCCTAACTTCTTTATGTTATTAGGGCCGGGCACCAGCTTAGGGCATGGCGGAAGTGCTATTTTTCAGGCCGAATGCCAAGTTAAATACGTAATGAACGCTATTCAGTACATGCGCCACAACAATCTGAAATCGTTAGACATTAAGCCGACTGCCTTTGCAGATTATGTCGCGACGCATGACGCCGCCCATGACGAGTTAATATGGACTCACCCGAGCCTAGACACCTATTATCGCAATAGCCATAACCGGGTTTTTTCGGTAATGCCGTGGCGCTTAGTTGACTTCTGGCATATGACCCACAAGTTTGATCCTGAGCCCTATATCGCAGCATAAGAACGAGGAATTAGACCCCATGCAAATGCACTTTTTATCGGGCGGTCGCCTTAAAATGCCGTGCTCGGCTTATTACCCCAATAGTGCTGAGAATAGCTGGTTTGAACTGCCCGTCATTTCAACGCTCCTAAGACACCCACAGGGTAATATTATTTTCGATACTGGCTGCCATCCAGATGCTGCAACAGACTCCGACGTCGGGGCATCCACCCGTTGGGCAGGCCTCGATGCTTTTCTTAAACCCATCTTCACACAGGCAGACACAGTGCCCCATCAACTTACTAGCTTGGGGCTCGTATGCGAAGATATAGATGCCGTCATTTGCTCGCATCTACACATTGACCACTGCGGTTGTAATGCATTTTTTCCAAATGCAACGATTATATGTCATGCCGATGAATTGTCCGCTGTCAGACAAGACGATGCACAATCACGCGGCTATTTTGAGAGCGATTGGAACCATAATCAGAAGTTTCAGTCCATTAACCAAGAGCATGATTTATTTGGAGATCATCGCATAACTCTGATACCAGCGCCTGGTCATACGGCGGGAATGATGATCGCGCGCATAGAACTTGATCGCGACGGCCCCTTTGTTTTGGCGTCAGATGCAGTGCCCGTTGCGAATAATTTGGAAGATGAATTTGTACCGCTCAACAGCTGGGACGATGCACGAACGCTCAAAATGGCACAAGCAATCTCGCAAATGCGAGACCGCGGAGATCAAATAATTTTTGGACATGATGATGCCCAATGGCAGCAACTCAAAAAAGGGGCGGCCTTCTACTCCTAATCAACACAAATTATCAAATGGAATTATATAATGAACGCACTTAGGCAATATATTTATGTCATCGGCTTTATCGCCATCGGTATCGGACTCGCTTTCACTGCGATACTTTTTCAACGCACCTCTTTTGCAATTGATACAGATCGCTTTGCACTGATCGACGAGCACTATCAAGCTGCATTAAACGCCGGTGAAATGCCTGGCGCCCGCGCGATGATCTTTCATAAAAACAAAATTATTTATGAGCGTAACTGGGGATATCAAAACATAGAGCAAAAGACACCTATTCGTGACAATACGCTCTTTCATATTTTTTCGATGACGAAACCTATTACATCTGTCGCCGTCATGATTTTGTTTGAAGAAGGGAAATTTCTTTTACACGAGCCAATCGCAAAATATATCCCCGAATTAGGGGATCTGCGGGTCTATGACCCAAGCGGGACAGGCAACCCACCAACGCGCCTAGCAAAGCGCCAACCAACAATTTCTGACTTCCTCAAACACACATCAGGCGTTACTTATGGTCTTTTTGACTCTTCTCCCGTTGGCGCATACTACAGACAAAATAGGGTCGACCCCAATCCTGCGGCAAACCTAGAAGAATTCGTAGCCAGATTGGGAAAAGCCCCGCTGGCTTTTGACCCTGGCACTTACTGGAATTACGGCGTGTCCACGGACGTTCTCGGGCGCTTGGTTGAGGTCGTATCAGGTCAAAAGTTCAGTGCATTCTTAAAAGACCGTATCTTCGAACCATTAAAAATGGTCGATACACATTTCCACTATAGGGCAGAAACAAAAGACCGTGTAGCAACCATTTACGCGCCGGAAGGCGTGTCGGAAAAACTCGCCACCCAAGGCTATGCCGCACAAGCAACTGGACCTGGGTTAGAACCTTTAAGCAAAAGCATGCTTGCCTCTTATAATCCAAATGCCAAAATGGAAAGTGGTGGAGCTGGTCTCATATCATCAACGGCTGATTATATGCAATTTGCGCGGATGCTGCTCAATGGCGGCACACTCGATGGTCAGCGCATCTTATCGCCCATGACACTGGACTTAATGCGTCGAGACGCCATGGATGGCACGCCAGCCCGCGCGCGCATGACCTCAATCGCCGTCGGCAAAGGCATAGGATTCGGACACGGGTTTGGCCTAATCACAAATCAAGGCGTTGCTGGCCTAGCACTACCAGACAATTCGTTTTTCTGGGGCGGCGCCGCAGGAACATTTTTCTGGGTGGATCCCGACAATGAATTGATCGGCTTGTTTATGACACAAATTTTGCCGCACCGCACAACATTGCGACAAGATATTTGGCCTCTAACATACCAAGCGGTTTACCAAACGGGTAAATAATGAAAAAGCCGACATTGGTTTATTGCCAATGTCGGCTCTCAAGAAGATCGGCTTTTACCAGTTTCTATGCGCCGTTTAAATCAGAGAACTGCTTTCCTTCGGCAACCAGTCGTTCGAGCAAGGGTGCGGGCTGCCAGAAATCATCGCCATCTTGTTCCTGGAACCCTTTGAGCGTTTCAACAATATGCTTTAGGCCTATCGTATCCGCATATTGCATAGGCCCGCCGCGATAGACCGGCCAGCCATATCCATTAACCCAAACGACATCGATATCACTTGGTCGAGCGCTAATACCCTCTTCAAGAATTTTTGCGCCTTCATTAATCATAGGATAAATACATCTTTGCAAAATTTCCTCGGGTGAATACTCACGGCGACGCTTTTGTAGCTTTTCCGAAAATTCTAAAATCAGGTTCTCGACGTCACTATTGGGCGATGCCGCGCGCGTTTCAGGGTCATAATCGTAATAGCCAGCCCCCGTTTTCTGTCCTCTACGGCCCATTTCACATAAGCGGTCTCTTAATGTCTCTCCCTTAGATGTTGATGCATCCCAACCCAAATCGAGGCCCGCCAGATCAGACATTGCAAAGGGCCCCATTGGCTTTCCAAAGTCATATACAACCCGATCAACATCCCATGGCATGCAGCCCTCTAAAATCATTTTCTGCGATTGGAATTGACGTTGCGCCAACATACGATTGCCGATAAAGCCATGGCACACACCAGACACGACAGCAATTTTTCCAATACGCTTACAAAGTTCCATGGCGGTCTTCATAACACTTGGCGATGTCACCTGCCCGCGCACAATTTCGACCAATTTCATGATATTAGCCGGACTAAAAAAATGTAACCCAACAACATGATCGGGTCGGCTGGTTGCTGCCGCAATTGCATTTAGGTCAAGCGCAGAAGTATTAGATGCCAAGATAGATCCTTGTTTTACAATCGCATCCAGCTTTGAGAAAATCTCTTTCTTCAGATCCAAATTTTCAAAGACAGCCTCAATAACCAAATCACAATCAGCCAACGCTTCCATGGCCAAGCTTGGTTTTAAGCGTGCCATGCGCTGGTCGACTTCGGCCTGACTAATACCCATGCGCTTAGCACTACGCTCGTAATTCTTTCGAATAGTTGCCACCCCGCGATCAAGTGCCTCTTGATTGGTCTCAACCATTGTTACCGGAATACCCGCCGTTAAAAAGTTCATGGAGATTCCGCCCCCCATGGTGCCAGCACCAATAACCCCAACCGAGGCAACGGAAATGCTCGGCGTGTCTGCTTTTACGTCAGGAATTTTATTCGCCCGGCGTTCGGCAAAGAAATAATGGCGCTGCGCCGCAGATTGAGTTCCCGAAATTAGTTCCATAAAGCGACGGCGCTCCCCGGCTATACCCTCATCAAAGGGCTTATTCACTGCATCTTCAATGCATTGAATAATAGCCTCAGGCGCGTCGAAGCCACGCGCGCGCTTGGCAATTTGTTTTCTATAATCTGCAAAAACCGCAGGATTATCGCGAGCTGTTTGTAATTTATCATCGAGATCGCGAACCCGCACAAGCGGTTTGTTCTCGGCAATAACCTTTAGAGCAAATACATGAGCACCCGCCTCAAGCTCATCTACGATGTCGTCAATAAGTCCATATTCGAGGGCAAATTCTGAGTTAACAGGATTGCCGAATACCATCATTTCTAAGGCTTTTTCTGCGCCCACAATACGCGGTAGGCGTTGTGTGCCGCCCGCGCCTGGCAACAGACCCAGCTTTACCTCAGGTAAACCAAACTTTGCCGACGCAAGGGCAATCCGATAATGGCAACTTAAGGCCGTCTCTAAACCACCACCAAGCGCCGTGCCATGGATCGCGGAGATAACCGGTTTAGCTGAGTTTTCAATCGCTTCTAGCGCGAGATTAAAATCAACCCCCTTACTTGGCCCACCAAGCTCACGAATATCAGCACCTGCAATATAGGTAGCACCTTTACAAATCAGAACAATCGCTTTGGCGTCATCGAGCGCATTTGCCTGATTGATCCCTTCAAAAATACCATCTCGCACATGCCAACTCAGGGCATTTACAGGCGGGTTGTCAATTGTGATAAAGGCAATACCATCTTCAACACGCAACGCGACTGTTTCACTTACTTGTGTCATTACAAACTCCTCCGATGAATTTTTTTCAAGCCAGAACGATAGGCAAAGCAACTACTATTCAGCATAATGCCAATCAAGGCAATGCGACAGGCGCGCACCCGTTAATATGTCAAATAATATGAATTAAGCAGATACGGCCAATGGACGCCAGATATCAACTACACGTCCACGGTCATAAACTGCTATTTTGGGAAACTGCAAAAAAACGGCTTCGCTTTGATGTGGCCTTAGAAAAACAAAATCATCAACACTAATCTTTTGCTTGGCGCCGCCCACCAATAAATCTTGGTTACTCGAACGTCCAAACACATCACTGTAACTTAGACCCGCCGGGTAGATAGGTGATGCCATCCAATAGCCGCCGTGAACAAAAACTTTTGTGCCGTCACGCATATCACCAATAGCGCCATTGGAAAATTCTTGCGCTGGGAACTGAATACCTCGACTAACCTTCAAAGCTGGGGTCGCGATAAAGGCGGCGGCCTTAAACTTGCTGAGAATCGGCATGTCAAAATCGCTAGGCTTAACCAGCGCAGAACCTGCAGCCAGCTCATTTGAATGTCTTGTATCTTTGTATAAACCAAAGGTCGGACTGCCAGCTGTGTTTCGAACAAGCTTATCAAAAACGGGCTTACCGAACCGAGCCTCAATTTGGCGGTAACTATTATCAAGAATTTGCCAAGCGCCCGTTTTTGCGCGGCGCCGCCAGCCCGCAATATTGGGAATTTTAGTTAAATGTGGCTCATAACCCATAACCCCAGAGAGCGTTAGATTCCCGCTAGATAAAATAACCTCAAGGCCTGCGCTGAGATTTTCGCCAGGCGAAAACCCGCCGCGATGAAGCCCAACATCGAGTTCCAAATTTACCCGTAATGTGACACCTAAAGCTCTGGCAATGTCATCATAGTCCGACAATCGGCACGGCGTATCCGCCAACCACTGCACTCTTTGATGCTTTGCTTTCAATCCTGCTGGCAGATCATTAAAAAAAGACTTAAGCCGTTTGGCCGGTAGTGGCTTCCCTAGAAGTTGATCAGCCTCAGGAAACGCTTTTAATAACTGAGCTATCATTTCAGCATTAAAGCTCATTAATCTGTGGCTGCGCATTTTTTTGATAACAAACTCAAGCAGTTCAATACTCGGCAAAGACTTAGCAACAATCCGATAGGCCATGCCCCGCGGTAAAGTTTCCCTTAAAACATGAATATTATGCTTTAAACGTTCAAGGTCTATGACCAAAACTGGTTCAGCTAGATCGTGGCTTTTAAGCGCATTTGAGAGAGATTTAAAATATTGGCGCGTCACGCTGAAAGCCCTTTTGTTGACGTGCGTAATTCTGCACCTAAACAGTAAATAAACAAAGCAAAGATTTCTTGACCTTCTGCCAAGTCTTGGCGTTTCTGGCGAGACGTGAGATAAGAATTAGCAGAGTGGCCCATACAACTCTTGAAATTCCGTGTATCTTTAACACCGCAAAAGTAGATAAAGTCTCGCATATGACCCAAGATCACAAAACCGATAGCACATCCTTTAAGTACAAAAACTTCGATTATTTAGACTCGTTTGAGGGCCTACCATCAATCACACCCGAAAAATTAAACAAGCTATCCCCAGCTTATATGCGTTCAATTTTACCCGGCGTGGCTTGCGCCGCCATGATCAGTTTATCCGCAATGTTCCTTGCTGAACACTATCTGGCACCTGCTGTATTTTTTGCACTCTTATTGGGGCTTGCTGTTAATTTTTTGTCTACGATTGAAACCACAAGACCCGGTTTAGATTTTGCTGCCAAAGACTTATTGCGCATCGGTATCGCGATTTCTGGAGCTCAAATTACTTTCCAAGAAATATCGGCTCTCGGTCTAGAGGTTGTTGTCGCTGTAATTCTTATTGTTGCTATTACATTCTTTTCAGGCATTGGTATGGCCCGCCTTTTAAAGTTACCGAAAGAATTAGGTATTCTGGCCGGGGGTGCCGTTGCAATCTGTGGTGCATCAGCTGCCTTGGCAGTGTCATCCGTCTTGCCACTTAGCAAGAACCTCGAACGCAATACAATCTTCATAATCGTTTGCGTTGCGACATTCTCCACAATTGCCATGATCGCTTACCCCGTCATAAGTGACCTTATTGGCCACACACCTTTTGAAGCAGGCTTGTTTTTTGGCGGCTCTATACATGATGTCGCGCAAGTACTCGGAGCCGGCTATGCCGTTAGTGATACATCAGGCGAGGTTGCGACCATAACAAAACTATTACGCGTGGCGCTTTTATTTCCAATTGTTGCCTTAATCGCCATTTTTATAGGCGCGCGCTCTGGTCTCTCTGCCACCCCTAAAGTCCCCGGCTTTTTAATCGGGTTTATAGTTGTTGTTGCGCTCAATTCTTTTCAACTTTTACCGGGTGACATCGCCGCGCTTATGTCGCAAGGCGCACGCATATTTCTAATATTCGCGGTGGCGGCATTAGGGGTTAAAACCAGCTTCGACTCACTCAAAGAAGTAGGATGGCGTCCAATTATTATGGTTTTTTCGCAAACAGTTTTAATGGCAGTGCTCGTGATCGGCTTCATCGCCCTACGATGATATTCGCAAAATCAGTTTTTCTGGAAAAGTGGCGCACCGGGGAAGATTCGAACTCCCGACCCCCAGATTCGTAGTCTGGTGCTCTATCCAGCTGAGCTACCGGTGCCTAACACTGGGCTTGAGTAACCGATCTTGAGAAAGAATGCAACACTCTTAACCCGACTTGGTTGTGATAATATCAGCAATCTCAAGCGCTTCTTCACTTTTGCGCGCAACCAACGGTAAGATAACCCGAAAACTCGTACCCAAGCTATCCGAGCGCACTAATTCGAGGGAACCGCCATGCCAGCGTGCGAGATCCGCGGCAATCGTCATACCCAACCCTGTGCTGCTCGGACGCCCATTATGGGGCTCGAGAGCAGAAAGTGCTTCTGATGCATTTATACCGGGGCCGCCATCCGTAAGCTCAATCTCAACCGATTGAGCAGTTTTTCGAACACTGACAGTCAAAAACCCACGGCTCTTCTGATTTTGCATAGCCTGAACGGCGTTAAGAGCAATATTGAATAAAATACGGAATAATAAAGTGCGTTCTGCCAGTACAGTAAAATCAGGGTCGACTGCATTTATAAGGTCAACTCTACCGCGCGGGTCATGCAGTTTTACAAAAGACAAAACCTCATCCACTAAAGGCGCCAAGCTTTGCTCAGAAACGATAACCTGATCACGTTTGACGCTTGTGTAGCGCGAGGCCCAATCGCACAAGGTAAGCGCGCGGCTGACACTTGATTGCATGCGCTTTCCTAACTTGCTTTCCGCTTCACTCTCCATTGCGACAAACCGTTCTGAAATCAACAGAAGGCTTGCGAGCAAGTTACGAATATCATGCGCGAGACGGCCCGTAGCCGCGCCTAAAGACGCCAGTCGAGCTTGCTCATTAACATGCGCTTCCAAGGCAGCATGGTTGGCGACCAACTTAGCCCCGAGGCTTGACCCATTTTGAGTTTTGGATGCATTCGTGTTTCCATACAGGCTCGCCAGCATAGCGCTTAAGCTACCGCCAACATAGCGCTGCACAGCGGCCCAAACAGCGAAATGCGTGATAACAAACATAAGTATGCCAATCACGAATGCGTTTATGAACATCGCTTCAAGACGGGCCTTCACAAATGATTTTTGGACAAATACATCCACGCGCGGACCATCGTCATTTTCAAGACCAACAATACGTATGAACCGTGTGCTATCTGAAAATATGATAGACATTGCGCTCGGGATACGAGTCCACCAAGTCGCGCCTTCCAGTTCATAAGTCGTGTCAATTTGATCGAGTATTGCTCTCTCAGAAAACATAATGAACTGACCAGGTTTTCCTTGACTTTCAGCAGCCCGATAAATGCCATCTATCCCATATTTATCCAAAACCTTCGGCGATAGATTATAGCCTTGGTCTTGGTTATGAAGTAAATCGCATAGCATTTCGCCATATAAGCCAATGCTCGAAAGTTGCTGACGCGTATGCTCGGACGCAATGAAGGGGGAAATAATTGCGTAACATACCATGGCACAAAGCCACAAAGCAAAAACAGTACGCCGCGCGATGGTCGCAGAAATGCCATCATTGGCAGGCCGGAGCCATAGCCACATTAATCTATTTAGCAACAAACTACTCCTCGAGTGAACAAACGTATATTATCCAGTCGAGTATTAGCTTTGAGTTCTTAACAAAAAGTTAAGTCAGTAATTTATTTATAATTTTGACGATCAAGCGGCCGCGCGCATTAAAAAGCTTCCTGCCATAAAAATCTCCAGCAGCGCGTTTGCTGGCTTCGCTTCTCGTTGGGTATGGCACAACTAAGCCAGCCATAGCAGATAATTTTAACTTTTGTGCCATAGCAAGCGACCATGGAGTCAACAAATCAGCAGCAAGTGCGCCCGTTATCGCTGCCCCAAGAATTTTGCCATTATTGGCAATAATCACTTTCACATGTCCGTCTGAACGCCTTTCAGCTCGCGCGCGATCATTTTCATGAAAAGGCCAGCGCACAATTTTAAATGCGATATTGGCCTGGCTCGCCTCTAACTCATTTAAGCCGACGCGTGCAAACTCTGGATCGGTGTAAACAGCACGCGGCATAAGGTCTAAGTTTTGTTTGGCAGGAAGGTGGAATAAAGCATTACGGATAACGATGCCCGCCTGATAAGAGGCGCCATGCGTCGAGCCGGCACCGCGAACAACATCACCTAGGGCATAGATACGTTTATTCGAACTCCTTAGTCGCGCATCTGTCTCCACAAAACCATTATCCAAATTAACATTGGCAGATTCCAAACCAAGAGAATCCGTGTTGGGACGACGCCCAGTCGCCAATAGAATATGGCTTCCAGAAATATCTTCATTCGACGTTTTTAAAATAATCCTACGGCCCTTCATTTCAGCCGACTTCACATTACACTTCTCGATGATATGCACACCCTCACCGCGCAGGCCGTCCAATATTGGCGTGACCATATCCCTATCCTCAGCCGGCAAACAAACATCGCGCTCGATAAGTGTCACCTTTGATCCGAGCCTAATATGTGCTTGTGCCATTTCAAGACCAACGGCACCCCCACCCAAGATCAAAAGATGCTGCGGTTTGCTCTTGCGCGAGAACAGCGTTTCATTCGTCAAATACGCAATATCAGACAACCCTTTAATCGGCGGCACACTTGCACGCGCGCCCGTCGCAATCACAAATCGTTTTGCTTTAACAATGTTGTCACCAACATCAAGGCTATCAGGCGCAATGAAACGACCACGCGCCTTGATGACGTGAACACCCAAATTTTGAAAACGTTCGACACTGTCTATCGGTGCAATACCATCAATCACTGAGCGTACATAGGCCATGGCCGCCGCATAATCTGTTTTGGGCGACAGCCCATTAATACCCAGCAAGGCGCCTTTGCCCGCTTGATGCGCAACATGCCCGACATGCAATAAGGATTTAGATGGTACGCAACCCGTATTCAGACAGTCACCCCCCATCTCATTGGCCTCAACGAGCACAACATTCACCCCCAATTGGGCGGCGCCTGCAGCGACGGATAATCCAGATGCACCTGCACCTACGACACATAAATCAGCGACAATAACTTCTTTCATAATCCATCTTTCCTAAACCAGGGGATATCGTCCAACACGGTATGATATTAATTCGTTTGATAACTTTCTTTGCCTAACTTAATTTGCCTTTTTAAAGCGGCGCAAAAAAACAGGTGCCAGCGACAAAACACCTAAACCAACAAGCGGAATAAGAACTTCGGGACGCCCGATAAGGCTGAGGTCTGGCTCTTGCCCATTTTGTAGCAAAAAGCCGATACCATTGCCAATACTGGCATAAACAAAGCCGCCCGGTATAATACCAACAAACGTCGTCCAAAAAAACGTTCGTAATGGCACGGCCATAAATGCCGCCCCCAAGTTAACCAGAAAAAACGGGAAAATCGGGACTAATCGCATGGATAATAAGTAGGACGCCGCATTTTCATTGAACCCGTCTTCAAACGACTGCAGTCGCGCGCCATAACGACCTCTAAAAAAATCACCAATGACATAGCGGGCCAATAAAAATAGAAGGCTGGCGCCCAGTGTTGCCCCTGTTACGGCAAAAGACCCGCCCCACAGTGTACCAAAAATAAGCCCGCCTGATAGGGTAAGCCATATTGCCCCTGGCAGTGAAAGCGCGACCGCAATAGCATATGTGAGAATATATAAGGCGGCAGCCAGCAGCGGTGATGCAGCAGCAAAGTCACGTAAGCGCGCTTCATTCTCACGAAGACCATCCAACGAGAAATACGCAGCCAGATCGAAGTAATAGGCGAAGCCAAAGGCGACAATAAGGAGGCCAATAGCCCCCGCTCTCTTCATTTTCTTATCCACAGGTATGTCTCCATTTTTGAGCAAGCTAGCCGCTTTTGGACTGAAAAGCGATACAATCGCCTCATAAATATAGTTTTTCCAAAGAAACTGACGTTTTCAGAGAGATAAGATTGACTATTTCAGTTTTATTGGCTAAATCCCCATTCATATTAAGCATTTTTAGCTTATTTGCTTCCAATCATGGAAGTAGTAAGCGTCAAGGAGTGAGCAGTGAAAAGAACATTCCAACCAAGTAATTTGGTTCGCAAACGCCGCCATGGGTTCCGTGCGCGCATGGCCACTAAGGGTGGCCGTCTTGTATTGAGCCGCCGCCGCGCGCGTGGCCGCAAGCGTTTATCCGCCTAGTTATTGATATTATGGCGCAGTCTCTTGAAAGACTGCTCGTACGTCGAGATTTCTTAGCAGCAGCTAAAGGCGCGAGCAAAGCCACCAAAGGCCTTGTTCTGCAGTTAAGAGCTCGTGATGATGAACGAGCTGAGATACGCTTTGGCCTCACAGCAACAAAAAAAATAGGCCCCGCAGTCACCCGCAATCGCGCAAAACGCCGCTTACGTGCCTTAGCACGTGAAATTTTACCCAAGGAGGGGCGATCAGGCATGGACTATGTGCTCATTGGTCGGCTAGAAACAGGCAGGCGTAATTTTAACGACTTAAGAAATGATCTCTTATATGCTTTACGCAAATTACATAGAGAGATCGATCAAAACGAACAAAACCCAAGCAAAGCGAAAAACTGGGCTCAGGGCTGACTTAACGATGAGGATGTGATCCGTGAACGAGAATAATAACTTTCTTTTTGCCATTGTTCTTAGCTTGGCAGTTTTAATCGGCTGGCAATATTTCGTAATTGGGCCCAAAGAAGCAGCTCAGCGCGAGGCTTTGGCTCTTCAGTCAGCCAATGAGCAGCCACTAACACTCTCATCCGATGACCCTTTGGCGCTAACACCAACCAACACACCACGGCTGGATGAAGCACCTCTCGCCGCAAAGACAATTGCACTCAAAGAGGCGCCTCGCGTGCCCATCATGTCAGATCAGTTTAAGGGCTCAATTGCACTTTTAGGCGCAAGATTTGACGACATTGCGCTAACACAATACCCAACATCGCTTGACGCCAACGCGCCTGCTGTCACACTTTTGCGCCCCGCGACCGAACGCAAAAATTGGCAAGCGCAATTTGGGTGGCAAGCACTGCCTGGCGCCGAGCTCGACTTACCAAATGAGCAAAGCCTATGGCGCCTGACTAAGGGCACGACACTCACCCCCGAAAGCCCCATAACATTAGAATATGAATCTAAAAGTGGCCTAATATTTACGCGCGAAATTTCAGTTGATCACGACTTTATGTTCACGATCAATGATAGCGTTCAAAACACATCCTCGTCGTCTGTTACCTTATTCCCATATGGTCAAATTACCCGTACGGGGCGCCCACAAACCAGCCAGCTCTTTGTGCTGCACGAAGGCCCAATTGGCTGGTTAGGTGAAGACGGACTTCAAGAATTATCTTATTCTGACCTTCTTGATGATGGGCCCACAAAAATCACATCACGGGGTGGTTGGCTCGGTTTTACAGATAAGTATTGGGCAACAGCTATTATTCCGCCCCAAGACGCGACCGTTAACGCTCGCTTTGTGGCGCGCGGTGCGGCTCAAGTAGAAGATGAAGTTTATAAAAGCGACTATTTATTAGATGGCCAAACAATTGGCGCTGGGCAAAGTGCAAACGTCGCAAGTCAGTTTTTTGCAGGCGCTAAAGTTGTCGATGTTATCGACGGCTATGCTGATCAAGGCGTTCACCGTTTCGACCTGCTCATTGACTGGGGCTGGTTTTACTTCCTGACCAAACCCATGTTCGCCGCATTACAATTCTTCTATCTGTTACTTGGTAATTACGGTTTATCCATCCTATTGGTCACAATCATAATTAAGATTATTTTCTTCCCGCTCGCCAGCAAGTCATATGTCACCATGGCAAAAATGAAACGTGTGCAGCCTGAAATGACGAAAATCCGAGAAGTATACAAAGATGATCGCCAAGCACAGCAGCAAGCACTCATGAAGCTATATAAAGACGAAAAGCTAAACCCTCTTGCTGGTTGCCTGCCTGTTTTGCTTCAAATTCCAGTATTCTTTGCTTTGTATAAGGTATTGTTTGTTACGTTGGATATGCGGCACCAACCTTTCTTTGGCTGGATCCAAGACCTCGCGGCGCCTGACCCTACGTCAATATTCAACTTATTCGGGCTTATTCCATGGGACCCACCGAGCCTACTCATGCTGGGTATATGGCCACTGCTTATGGGCATTACCATGTTCATCCAAATGCAGCTCAACCCGCCACCACCAGACCCAGTGCAAGCGATGATTTTCAAGTATATGCCAATTTTCTTCACGTTCTTATTGGCAGGCTTCCCATCTGGCCTGGTGATTTATTGGGCTTGGAATAACTTTCTCTCGATATTGCAGCAAAGCTATATCATGCACAAAAACGGTGCCGAGATCGAGCTTCTAAACAATATTGGGTTTCGCAAAAAACAACCAGAAGAGACGAAATAATGCAAAGCCCCGTCCCTGAAGGAGACTTATTGGCGGCGGGTCACTGGTTGTTTGCACAAGGCTGTGATTTTGTTCTCGGAGTCGTCAGCCTGGATGGCTTACCAACCGATGACACTATGGAAATCGCTTTTGCAGGCAGGTCAAATGTCGGCAAATCAAGCTTGTTGAATGGACTAACCGGGCGCAAAAATTTGGCCCGCACGTCAAATACGCCGGGCAGGACCCAGGAGCTGAATTTCTTCCGCCTTGCCCCAAACCGCCCCAATGGGCCCTGGCTTGTCGACATGCCAGGCTACGGTTACGCGCGAGAGTCCAAAAACAAAATAGCTGCTTGGAATGAGCTGCTAACAACATATTTACGTGGGCGCGCGAATTTACGACGGGTGTTTGTGCTGGTGGATAGTCGCCACGGGCTAAAAGCAAATGATATGGCAATGCTCGATGACCTCGATACCACGGCTGTTGTTTACCAGATCGTCTTAACAAAAGCAGATAAAATAAGCGTTTCCGATCAAGAACGCGTAACCGCGGACACAAAAGCGTTGCTCGCTAAGCGCCCTGCGGCCTATCCTGAGGTTATTTTAACATCAAGTGACACAGGGATCGGTATGGATGAGTTACGCGGGACCATCGCAACACTGGTTGATCTGGATGCAATAGGATATAAAGCGCAATAAGATATTAAATAAAGTAGATTTGATAAGCACCCATTTTACCCCCAATAAGCGCGGGAGCACGACGCATGAAACGCAAGAAAACAAACTCTGACCTTACCAGTAAAGATTGGCTAGACAAAGCGCATGTGCTGACGCAAGCATTACCATTTATGCAGCGCTATGATCGTAAAATTGTTGTCATAAAATTTGGTGGGCATGCCATGGGTGACGCGGCTTTATCGCAGAGTTTCGCACGCGATATTGTCTTACTAAAACAATCGGGCATTCATCCAATCATCGTTCATGGCGGTGGACCACAAATTGCAGCCATGCTCGACAGACTGAATATTAAAAGTCGGTTCGCAGATGGCTTGCGCGTTACAGATGCCTCTACAATCGAAGTTGTAGAGATGGTACTTGCGGGCGTCATTAACAAAGATATTGTCACAGCGATCAACCAAGCGGGCGGAACTGCTTTAGGCTTATGCGGAAAAGATGGCGATCTATTGGTTGCCACAAAAACGAAACGGAAAATGCGCGACCCTGATAGCAATATCGAGAAAATAGTAAATCTTGGTTTTGTCGGCACACCCAGCAAGGTCAATGCAGAGCTTCTGCAGACCCTTGTAAACGCCAACATCATTCCGGTCATCGCCCCTGTTGCTACCTCGCGGACAGGCCAAACATTAAATGTTAATGCCGACACCGCCGCTGGCGCCATTGCAGCATCAGTAAATGCTGAACGCTTACTGTTACTAACAGATGTCAGCGGTGTGCTCGATAAAGATGGACAGCTCATCGAGCGCCTCAGCCTAAAAAATGCGCAGGCGCTTATCAAAAAAGGCGTCGCTAAAGGCGGGATGATCCCAAAGCTCGAAACATCCATGGAAGCAATTAGGGGCGGCGTTGGCGCTGTTGCAATCCTTGACGGACGCGTTCCAAATGCCGTGCTTATGGAATTGTTCACTGAGCTTGGCGCTGGTACATTGGTCGGATAATCAATGCGGCTCAGCTTATTTATCATTGGCTTCTTTTCTCTGTTTGCTTTTGGGCACGCCCAAGCGAAAACGGTTTCACTATGCAATGAGACCAGTTATTACCTAAATGTCGCTTCTGCATATGCCGATGGTGGCGCCAGCCGAAGCAAAGGCTGGGCCGTCATCGCCCCGGGCACATGTAAAGACAGTTTTGATGATATGCCCGAAGAAGCTAGCGCCTATGTTTATGCTGTATCGCACGAAGCCCATGCCGGAAAAGGTATTGAGTTTACCGGCCGCGAACGCTTTTGCATTGCCGGCCATGGCGAAGCCTTTCAGTTGGATGGCCGCCGTGAATGCCGAAACCGAGGCTATGTGGGCGTTGATTTCGCAGCAATAGACCTCAAAGCGTCTAACCCCAAAGTAACCTTTACTGAACCTGAAGATTTCGGCAAAAGGCGGGCAGTCATCGCTGGCATTCAAAGATCTTTAAGCGATATCGGTTATGACATATCGTTGATAGATGGATTTTCGGGCAGGCAAACCACTGACGCGATAAACGATTTCAGTAAGAAAAGTCAGTTTTCAAATAGTGCAAATCAGCGTCTTCTCCTTACCGAGCTCTTTGAACAAGCAGGCACCAAAAGCGCATCACGCGGCCTTCGGTTTTGCAACAGAACTGATTATTTAATTTGGGCAGCGGCCGGCTTTTTAACGCCCACAGGTGTTGCATCAAAGGGTTGGGTCAGAGTCCCTTCTCAAAGTTGTAGCATTGCTATTAATGAAATACTAAGCGACCGCTATTATTTTACCTATGCCGAAGCCGTGACCGCTGACGGCACAATTGTTTCAGAGGCCGGGGGACAAAAAATTTGGGGCGGCACCCATGTTTTGTGCATTAAGACAACACGATTTACAATTGATGGTAATGAAAACTGCCTAAACCGTGGATTTCAAGAGGCTGGATTTGCACGCATTGATCTAAGTGATCAAAAAAGCTGGACAGTCATACTCGAATAGTTTGATAAACGAGTATCATGGATTTTTCACATATTGAAAATTGGGTCTTCGACCTCGACAATACGCTTTATCCCGCAAAGCATGACTTATTCGCGCAGGTAGACCAGCGAATGACCGATTTTATTTGTCAGGCATTAAACATCAACTTTGACGAAGCACGCTATTTACAAAAACTCTACTTAAAAGATTACGGCACAACGCTCGCTGGTCTGATGCAACACCACGAAATGCACCCAGATGCTTTTCTCGAGTTCGTGCATGATGTTGACGTGAGTGTTTTGCCGCCATCTCCAGGTTTAAGCAAGGCGATTGATCGTTTGCCTGGCCGCAAATATATATTTACCAACGGCACCCAAGCCCATGCCCAACGTGTCATGGCACGTTTGGGGATTAGCCATCATTTTGATGATATATTCGATATTATCAAAGCAAACTATTTACCCAAACCAGCCGTGAATATCTACACTGACATGCTTAATGCATTCGACTTAAAACCAAAGACAACGGCTTTTTTTGAAGATATGCCGCGTAATTTAAAACCCGCGCATGATCTTGGGTTAACGACGGTGCTTATACGCACACATGAATTAGATGCGCTCGAGCGCTCATACAATGGTGATGACGATGCAGATCACGTACACCATACGACACATTGTCTTGAGACTTTCTTGACAACAATAAAGTTTGCACAATCAGCTTCATAAATATGCCATAATTGGCGCCTAATAGGCGACGACCATACCTTGACTTCGTCGCCCTGACTGATAATTTCCGCTTAACAGCAAGCACCGTACCAAAGGATTTTTTATGGCCAACCTAGCGCTCGAACAAATTATCAATAATGCTTTTGACAATATTAATGACGTTTCTACCTCTACAGAGGGCGAAATTCGTCATGCTGTTGATGAAGCCTTAGACCTGCTCGACAAAGGAATCATGCGTGTATGCGAAAAACAAGACGATACATGGGTTGTCAACCAGTGGCTTAAAAAGGCAGTCTTGCTCTCCTTTCGCTTAAGAGAGATGAGCGCCATTTCAGGCGGCCATGGTGGCGCTAGCTGGTGGGATAAAGTACCATCAAAATTTGAGGGTTGGTCAGCAGAAACCTTCGTAGACGCAGGGTTCCGTGCCGTTCCAAACTGTGTCGTTCGTCACTCCGCTTACATTGCGCCTGGCGTGATTTTAATGCCAAGCTTTGTAAACCTAGGCGCCTATGTTGATAGCGGCACAATGGTAGACACGTGGGCAACTGTTGGTTCATGCGCCCAAATTGGCAAAAATGTGCATATTTCAGGCGGTGCCGGCATTGGCGGGGTTTTAGAACCACTTCAGGCCAACCCCGTTATTATCGAGGATAATTGCTTTATTGGTGCGCGTTCAGAAGTTGCAGAAGGCGTGATCGTCCGCGAAGGCGCTGTCTTATCCATGGGTGTATTCATATCGGCATCGACTAAAATTGTTGATCGTGAAACCGGCCAAATATACCGTGGTGAAGTGCCTGCCTATTCTGTTGTTGTACCCGGCGCCCTACCAAGTGCGGAGGGGCAACCGTCGCTGGCTTGTGCCGTCATTGTCAAAACAGTTGACGCGCAAACCCGAAGCAAAACATCAGTTAATCAACTTCTTCGTGATATCTAAATGATTGATCCCGTCCAACTCACTGCAGCGCTGATAAAATGCCCCTCGGTAACACCGGCTGACGCAGGTGCTTTAGACGTTCTGCAACAGGCCCTCGAAGGCCTTGGCTTCTCATGCCAGCGTCTGCCATTTGGCGGCAAAGAAGATGATCGCGAAGGCGAGGCACGCATTGATAATCTTTACGCGCGCATCGGCCAGCAAGCTCCCCATATTTGCTTTGCGGGACACACCGATGTTGTACCGACCGGAGACCTGACAGCCTGGCACGATGATCCCTTTGGTGGCACTTTGCGTAACGGCGCAATTTGGGGTCGCGGGGCAGCTGACATGAAAGGCGCTATCGCTGCATTTGTTTCGGCTGTTGAGGGGTTTCTAGAAACAGAAACACTTGCGGGGTCTATTAGCTTCCTCATCACAGGTGATGAGGAAGGTCCATCGGTTAACGGTACAGTTAAAATGGTTGAATGGCTCCGTCAAAACGGTGAAGTAATTGATGGCTGTATCGTTGGCGAACCAACTAACCCAAATAAAATGGGGGAAATGATCAAAATTGGCCGCCGCGGAAGCGTGAATGGCGTGATCACGGTCAATGGGACACAAGGACATGTTGCCTACCCCCATTTAGCGAATAATCCTGTCCCAAGTGCTATCGCGCTCGCCCAATCGCTAATACAAGAAAAGCTTGATGATGGAACGGAGCATTTTCAACCCAGTAATCTCGAAATCACGAGTTTTGATGTTGGCAATATGACAACAAACGTCATTCCAGCCTTGGCCTCTGTTAGGTTCAACATTCGCTACAATGACTTATGGGACCGCGCAAGCATAACATCGTGGATTAATGCGCGCTTAGACTTAGCTACCATAAACGCTAGCTTCGACCTTAGCCTTTCACATACTGCAGATTGCTTCCGCACCGAAAAAGCGCCTTTTGTTGGACATCTTGTTAGCGCGATTACTGAAGTAACGGGTCGGACACCAGAGCTCTCAACAAGCGGCGGAACGTCTGACGCGCGCTTTATCAAAGATATTTGTCCTGTGGTTGAATTTGGCTTGATAGGCCAAACCATGCATATGGTAGATGAACATGTTCCAACCGAAGCAATCACTCAGCTGCGTGATATTTATAGAAAAACGCTCAAGCGCTATTTTTCTCAGTAATCAACTCGCATCAAGAACAATCCATGCGCCGGCGCAACAGGCGGGCAAGCCGCTCTGTCGCATGCCTGAAGTGACGCGACAACGTCTTTATGATCCCACCTACCCTGACCAACCACTTTGAGCGCGCCCACCAAAGAACGCACTTGGTTATGCAAAAAAGAGCGAGCCTCAGCCCTTACATACACAACGGCGCCCTCCTGCCACACAGTCAGCACATCGAGCGTCTTCATGGGCGAAGGCGACTGACACTGGACAGACCGAAAAGTGGTAAAGTCATGATGACCCAGCAATGATTGCGCCGTCATATTCATGGCATCGATATCAAGATCTTTCTTGACCCACCAATGACGCGCTCCATCGAGTGCCAAAGGCGCAGGACGCGAGACAATTTGGTATAAATATGATCGCCCGGTCGCCGAAAAACGAGCGTGAAATGTGTCATCAACTTCTTCGACAGATAAAATGCTGATTGGGTCAGGACGCAGATGAAAATTTAGACCATCGCGCACTTTAAATGCTGGGCGCACTTGCTCGAGGTCTATATGGGCAATTTGCCCGCGCGCATGAACTCCTTTATCTGTTCTCCCGGCGGCAAAAATTGCGGGGCTTTCTCCGCAAAAACTCAAAATAGCTCTGCTTAAAGCATCTTGGACCGCCTGCTCATTGGGTTGAGACTGCCAACCACAAAAAGGTGCGCCATCATATTCTATCGTCAATTTATAGCGCTGCATGATAAGTCATCCCCAACCTTAAGCGCCCGACCATTCTGAAAATCGCGTATTGGCATTGGTGGCTTTCCTGCGCGCTGAAGTAAAGCCGGAAAAATAGCACCTTCCCCACAGCCGATCCAACCCTCCGCATTTAGAACCTCACCAGCAACACCACTTAACCCCAAATCGGCTTGCGCCTGCAAAATTTTTAATCTACTGCCTGCATGCATGCACCAAGCGCCGGGAAAAGGAGACAATCCATTAATCAAAGAACAAATATCTTTGGCCGACTTCCCCCAATCGATAGCCGCTTCCCCCTTATCTATTTTCGCGGCGTAATTGGCGAGATCATCATTTTGAGGTGTCGGCGACGCAGGAAACTTACCAGCTTCAAAATCAGTTAAAGCCTGACATATGGAGTGCGCGCCAAGATCCATTAATTTATCATGTAAGCGACCCGCCGTATCATCCACCTCAATCGCGCACGGTGTTTGCGCCCAGACGGGGCCTGTGTCCAAACCCGACGCCATTTGCATAATACTAATGCCGGTCTCTGAGTCTCCTGCCATTATCGCGCGCTGAATGGGGGCTGCTCCCCGCCAACGCGGCAATAAGGATGCGTGAATATTCCAACAGCCAAACCGAGGAGCATCGAGAATAACCTGAGGTAAAATCAGCCCATAAGCGGCCACAATGGCCAAATCCGCATCAAGGTTCTTAAACGCAGATATATCATCTTCATGCTTAAAGCTTTTAGGTGTCCGCACCGGAATGTTATGGCCTAAGGCCTGTCGATGCACAGGCGATGGGTTTTCTTGCAAGCCGCGACCTGACTTTTGGGGCGCGCGCGTGTAAACAGCAACAATATCATGACCTGCCGCGATTAAAGCCTCCAATGAAGCTGAAGCAAATTCGGGCGTTCCCATATAAATCAGGCGCAAAGCCATTAGTGATCTACCGTAGCCGCGTCGCGTTCTTCTTTTTTGATTTTTTTGGTAATTCTATCGCGCTTTAGACGAGACAAATGATCTAGGAACACAATACCATTCAAGTGATCCATTTCATGTTGAATACAAGTCGCGAGTAAACCATCGCACTCAAGCACCTGCTCTTTGCCATGATAATCAAGATAGCGTACATGGCATTGTTTCGGACGCTCTACATCGTCATAAAACCCAGGAACGGACAAACACCCTTCTTGGTAAACATTATGCTCTTCAGAAGTCCAAATGATTTCTGGGTTCACAAAATATCTTGGACCTGTCTCATCATTGTTTCCTTGGTCGCTCTCACCTTCTTCAGCTTCAGTCTCTGCGGTTGAATCATTACGATGAGACAAATCAATCACCAAAATACGCTGAGGAACGGCAATTTGAATAGCTGCCAAACCAATACCATTCGCTGCATACATTGTTTCCAACATATCATCCAATAAAACACGCGTTTCATCTGTCACAGAATCAACGGGTTCTGATATAGTTTTAAGACGGCGATCCGTAACTGTGATAATTTTGCGTATGGCCATAATGTTGAGATAAGCAACCAAGCCCTTAAGGTCAAGCCAAGACAATTCCACAATGGCGATTTTGGGCAAAATTGCAGTAAAATGGCGCAAAATTCTAAGGGGTGTAAAAAATCGCAATGGACATTCAAACAGGTCTTCTCATTGGTTTCGCAATTCTTGCGGCAGGTTTAGCCATGCTTCTTATCATGCGACGCAACCCTCAAAATGAAGCGTTACCCAATATTTTAAGCCAACTTGAGCGCTCACAGACGGAAATAGCCACGCGTATGGCTGCCCTGACACAAGCCCAAGCGACCGAACGTGGTGAATTACAACGTACCCTCAACGAACGCCTTGAACAGGTCACCCAATCCGTGCACACGAATTTACGCCAAACAAACGAAACGACTGGAAAATCATTATCTGCACTCAATGAGCGCTTGGGCGTTATTGACGCCGCTCAAAAAGAAATATCCGCATTATCTGGTCAAGTAGTAGGACTACAACAAATTCTGGACAATAAACAAGCCCGCGGCAGCTTTGGAGAAACGCGCCTCAATGATCTCGTCCAAGACGCGCTTCCACGCGATGCTTATTCTTTTCAACACCAATTATCGAATGGCAAACGCGCCGACTGCTTAATTCTATTACCTAATCCGCCTGGTTCGATCGTGGTCGACAGTAAATTTCCGCTAGAGTCCTATCAAGCCATGCGCAACGCAGAGACATCGACCGATCTCAAAAAAGCCACAGATCAACTTGCGCGCGACACACTCAAACACGCGCGCGACATCGCCGACCGTTATATAATTCCGGGCGAGACAGCAGACGCCGCATTAATGTTTTTACCCTCAGAGAGCGTCTTCTCGGAGCTTCACTTGAGCCTTCCCGATGCAATTCAAAAATGTCGCGAAATGCGGGTCTATCCCGTATCACCCAATACAATGTGGCTGACGCTCAACACTGTGCGCGCAATTATGCGCGATGTGGAGATGCATCAAAAAGCCAGCCTTATTCAGAAAGAAGTAAGGGTGCTAATGGAAGATGTCGGGCGCCTCGGCGACCGTGTTGATAGTTTGCGCCGCCATTTTGGACAGGCGGAGAAAGATATTCTTGATATCGAGACGTCGTCGCGGAAAATTTCGTCGCGCGGCGAAAAAATCAGCAATGCAGAACTGGAAAATAAATCGGAAACGGCGTCTTTAGACTTTACTCCCAAGTAATAAGGCTACTCGGACATTGGTAATCGCGCCCGCATCGCTGCTGCGAGCGTGCCATCATCTAGGTAATCCAGTTCGCCACCCACCGGCACACCATGCGCCAATCGTGAAATCTTCACGCCCCGGTTAGATAGCATATCCATAATAAAATGCGCTGTGCTCTGGCCTTCGACAGTGGCATTCATTGCCAATACAAGCTCCGTATCGGGTCCGCACCGCCCCGCTAAACCAGATAGATTTAAACTATCGGGGCCAACGCCATCGAGCGCAGATAATGTGCCCCCCAAAACATGATAAACCCCGCGCGTTGCCACAGCCCGCTCAAGTGCCCAGAGGTCCCCAACATCTTCCACGACGCAAATGACTTGATGGTCGCGTCTTGGGTCCGCACAAATCACACACGGATCACTCGTATCGATGTTACCGCAAGTTCCGCATGTCACAATCGCATCTCGTGCAGCTATAAGGGCCTCAGCCAAAGGGCCAAGCAGGTGTTCGCGTTTGCGCATAAGCTGAAGAACAGCACGTCGTGCCGAGCGTGGCCCGAGACCAGGCAAGCGTGACATAATTTTTATCAGTGCCTCAATTTCTGAACCAGACATTTAGGCCTCGCCATTCAATTCGGCAACACCAGTGGCCTCAATATCATCACCCCTATCAGCGAGTAGCTCAGAGCCCAGCGGTTCAAGCTCCGTCACAGATACAATCTCGGCGGTTGGAAATGCTGTTAGGGCAGCCTGAACGAGCGGATCTGCCCTCGCGCGTTCTTGCCGCTGCGCCACAGCATCCAATTTATTCGTCTTAAGTGTATCAGCGCCCTGCTGGCTCGAAAGTGAGATCATCCACTGCGCACCTGTCCATTGACGCAGCTTTTTGGTTAACTCCTGCGCAATATTCGGCTGACCATCACTTAAGCGTAACTCTCTACGACCCCCTTGATCACCAAGTGGCGCGGTACAATGCACAAGATGAACCCCGCTTTCAAGCGCGTGAAAGAGCCCTATATCGCGTTGCGCGCCGACAAAGGCGACAAGCTCTTTAAAGCTATTGATTTGCGGACGACCATCCGACTCAACTTGAGAAATAGCATCCACGACGTTCTCGCCACTCGCTAATTTACGCTGCCCCGTTAGATTTGACGGCCCTCTGGCCACAGGGGACGATCCGCCCGCCCCGGCCGAGGGCGGCAAGGCTCGATCTGCCGAGGGTGCCTGCGCTTTGTCATAAGAACTCACCAATTCACCTGGGGTTGGCATGTCAGACATATGAGCAAGACGCATTAGAACCATTTCAGCAGCTGCCTTAGGGTTCGTTGCAAGCGTTACTTCTTGTTGTCCTTTCAACAAGACCTGCCAGACGCGCGCCAAAACAGGCATAGATAGAGCATCAGCCATATCGCGCCCCCGCCGCCTTTGTTCCGCGGCTACCGTCACGTCTTGATCAGCATCCTGAACAAATTTCAGACGCGTTACCCAGTGGGTCACATCGCCAAGGTCAGCAATAACAACAGACGGCTCAGCGCCCATATTATATTGGGCGTCGAATTCTTCTAGGGCAGCTGCGACATCACCTTTAAGGAGCGACTCTAGCAAATCAAAAATGCGACCGCGATCCGCCATACCCAAAAGCTGACGCATCATATCGCCCGTTAGCGCGCCAACATCCTCGCCACTATGCGCCAAAGCGCGATCGAGCAAAGACAAGCTATCGCGGGCAGAACCTTCGGCCGCGCGCGCAATAAGTGTCTTAGCTTCAACGCCTAAGTCAGTCTTTTCTGCAGCGCATACGCGATCAAGTAATTTAAGCGTGTCTTCCACCGTTAATCTGCGCAGATCAAAACGCTGGCAACGTGATAAAACAGTGACCGGCACTTTACGAATTTCGGTCGTTGCAAAAATAAATTTTACATAAGGAGGCGGCTCCTCAAGCGTCTTCAACAAACCATTAAAGGCCGCTGTAGAGAGCATATGCACCTCATCTATAATATAGACTTTATAACGCGACGATGCTGGTCCATAGCGGACACTGTCAATAATTTCGCGAATATCACCAATACCTGTGCGAGACGCGGCATCCATCTCCATGACATCGACATGGCGGCCTTCCATAATCGCTTCACAATGTAGCCCATAGTCACTTAATTGCGTTGAGGGTTGCTTTACGCTATCGCTCTCATAATTAAGTGCGCGCGCCAGAATTCTAGCCGTTGTAGTTTTACCGACACCGCGCACGCCCGTCAGCATGAAGGCATGCGCTATACGCCCAGAGTCGAAGGCATTCCGTAAGGTTTGCACCATCGCTTCTTGCCCGATCATATCTTCAAAGTTTTGCGGTCTATACTTGCGCGCAAGCACCTGATAACTAGCCCCGCCTACTCGCACATTATTATCAGCATCGGCTTCAGCTAAAACATCAAAGCCCATGACCATGTCATCCGATGCGCCATCCGATTTGGCATCATCTATATTATCAAATGATGTAGATAGATCGTGATCTGCGCTGACGTCTTGGTCTTCTTCTGCCATCTGCGCGACTCCATAGGTTCTTACTGACTATGCCCTAGGCCTCCACGCATGTTAAGGGGACCGTCGGCTTGAATTCAACCTGACCTCAGTTCATAAAGCTCAGAGCCATAACGCTCAAAGCCATAATGCTCAAGGTGGGAGACTGGACAGGCAACCCGCACCTAACTCGTTAGGGCTGCTTCCTTCCGGATCTGACCCGGTTGGCGAGGGATGCGTCTGCCGCCAATCTCCCACTGCTTTATAGCAAATTATAAGCCGAAGGACAAATACGCTCGGACCCTTGCCCACAGAGATTTCACATGGCAATGTGACGGCTTTTAACTCAACACGAAAAGAGAATACTCATGACTTCTGACGCCCCAATCATGTTTGCAAATAACCCTCTTGATAGGGCGGGTCACCTAAGAAATGATCCAGATTGGCAAAAAGAGCAACGCCAATCTGAAAACTCTTTATTCGTACCCTTTTGGCATTTACAGCCGCTCGCCTTACCCCCAATTGCAGCTGATGAGGGGCCCGATATTGGCTGGCTGCCGGCTTCGGCCTTCGGGGCTTTAATGGCACAAGAGCGACCCATCATATTTTTGGGTCTAAATAAACGCGAAAAGCCGCTTTTTGCTGTCGATATTAGTGATCTCGCGGACCCAGAAAATAGCGGGCCCTTTGCCAATATGGGGAAATTTGAAGATTTACGCGCTTTAGCAGCGCGCGGAGACATGAGCACAGGTGATCTCGCAATCATGGCGCAAGCCAAAGCCATGCTCGATTGGCATCTGCGCCACAGGTATTGCGCACAATGCGGCGAACAAACCGACCTTTTAGAGGCTGGCTATAAACGCCAATGCAAGTCTTGCAATACTGAGCATTTTCCAAGAACAGACCCTGTTGTCATTATGCTTACAATCGATCCTGAGGGAGACCGCTGCTTGGTCGGACGACAGCCAGGTTGGCCCGCAAACATGTATTCAGCACTGGCTGGTTTTGTGGAGCCAGGCGAAACAATCGAGCAGGCCGTCGCCCGTGAAATGATGGAAGAAGCGGGTATCGAAGTCGACGACGTGCACTATGTCGCAACCCAGCCGTGGCCTTTTCCTGCATCCCTCATGATTGGTTGTATTGCGACAGCGCGCACGACCGACATCACCATCGATGGTCAAGAGCTTGAGGAGGCAAAATGGGTTTTAAGATCCGATATTGAGAAATCTTTAAACGGGCACGGCCCGATCGGCGTGCCACCAAGCATGGCAATCGCACATCAACTTTTGGTCCATTACATTCAAAAAATGTAATACCTTATAGTACTGTAGCTTTTTTAACGGCCGGAAAGAGGACTAAGACTTTTTAAAAGTCGCGCGTTCGGGCGCTGCTGGATAAACACCTAATATATCGAGTTCAGAACAATAAAATTTAAGTTCCTCCAACGCCACGCGCACATATTCATTGTCTGGGTGGCCTTCGATATCTGCATAAAATTGCGTCGCAGCGAAGCTGCCATCGGGTTGATAGCTCTCTAATTTACACATATTCACGCCATTTGTTGCAAAACCGCCCAAGGCTTTATACAGCGCTGCAGGCACGTTACGCACCCGAAATATAAAGCTTGTCATGACGACACCGTCTGCGATATCTGCATCATCAGGGGTGCGCGATAGCACCAAGAAACGCGTAATGTTTTGATCGCTATCCTCAATGTCTGCCTTTAAAATATCGAGCCCATAAATATCAGCGGCCAAAGAAGCGGCAATCGCTCCTTGCGAGCCGTCTTGACCCGCACTAATCATTTGAGCGGCGCCCGCGGTGTCGCCCGCGACGACGGGTTGAAGCGCCAATTCACCTATGATTTTTCGGCATTGACCAAGCGCCATTTCATGGCTGTGCACATGGGTTAGACCCTCAAGCTTTGCACCTTTCACACCTAACAAGCAGTGCCTTACACGCATAAAATGTTCGCCTATAATATAGAGACCAGATCCCGGCAATAGGCGGTGAATATCGGCCACACGACCCGCTACTGTATTCTCAATAGGCATCATCGCAAGGTCAACATCGCCATCGCGAAGCGCGCGAAAGGCATCATCGAAGCTTGGGCATGGCAAAACCGTGTAGTCAGGATAATGGTTTTGGCAGGCAATGTGCGAATTTGCCCCTAATTCGCCCTGTATCGCTATTTTTTTAGCCATATTTTCCTCACGACAGCACTAAACATGCTTTTTCTAAATCCTCGGCTGTATCAACACCCAAGGGGACAGTATCAACAATTGCCGCGTTTATGGCAAACCCTGCCTCAAGCGCGCGTAATTGCTCTAAGCGTTCACGCACCTCAAGCGCCGATGGCGGCAAAGTAACAAAACGCTCCAGCGCGTCTCGCCGATACACGTAAAGGCCAATATGATGATAATGCGGCCCATCGCCATTAGGAACCGTTGCACGGCTAAAATATAGGGCGCGACCGACATTATTATGGTTCGCACCAAGCGACAGAACCGCCTTAACAACATTTGGATTATGACGTTCACTTTCGTCCGTGATTTCAGAGAGCAGTGTAGACATATCAGCGTCGCCCAATGCCGAAACTGCAGATTTTATGAGCTTTGGGTCCAGTGTAGGTAGATCACCCTGTACATTTACGATGACCTGATACTTTTTTTCAGGATCAATTTGTTGCAGAACATTATGAATTCTGTCCGTGCCTGATGGCAAGTCAGCGGGCGTTAAAACGGCCTCAGCGCCGGCACTCGTAACGGCGTCAACAATTTCTTGCTCGCCAGCTGCCACCACAACACGCCCACACCCCGATTCTCTGGCGCGATTAACAACATGCACAATCATTGGCAGACCGGCAATTTCGGCTAAGGGCTTATTTGGGAGCCTTGTCGAGGCCAGACGCGCGGGAATTAGGATTATCGGTTCTAAATTTTCTTGCATTTTACCATATACAGACTTGCGATTTCTCTAGTCTTTCCTTACTTTGTGCGACGCAAGGCCGCAAGTCTAAAAAAACAAAATTAGATATGATGCGCGCATCAAACCTTTTTGGGGGAAGTTATGGATTCATTCGAGCTTAATAAAATTGCTGGCGCGGTTCTCTTCACATTACTCGTGTATATTGGCATACAAAATTTCGGTGATATTCTCTTCAGCGTCAACGATGCGGACCCAAACGCTTTTATTGTCGAGGGCGTTGAAGAAGAAGGCGCCGCCTCGATAACATCAGTTGTCGAGGTGGTGGACGTACCAATTAGCGAACTTCTTTTATCGGCTTCCGTTGAAAAAGGTGAGAAAGTCGCCAAAAAATGTGCTGCTTGCCATAACTTTGTAAAGGGCGCACCAAATAAGATTGGCCCGAACCTCTATGCAATTGTGAATAAAGATATCGCCTCGATGGATGGGTTTGGATATTCCTCAACCTTAACAGAACTTGAAGGCGATTGGTCACCAGAAGCGCTCAATGGTTTCCTTGAAAACCCAAAATCTTATGCGCCCGGCACATCAATGGCATTTGCAGGTCTTCGTAAATCAACAGACCGCGCTAACGTAATTGCATATCTTTCAAGCTTAAAAGACTAATTACACCGTATGTTTTGCATGAACGTGCTTGCGCGCGCAGTGCTCATTTGCTTCACTGTTGAAGTCGCTCATAATGGTTAGCGTCGCCCATAGGTGTTAACATTATACCAAGCTTATCGGGATATTCTCATGAGGTCGTAATGCGCTTGATAGAAAGTACCCCCACCCAAAACACAGTCATGCACATGATGCGCAAGGCCTTTTATGCTTCTGCGCTCATCGTTATTATTACGTTGGGATTTATTAGCATTACAGCCTCGGCCAGCGAAAAAAACGACGGCAAGAATAAACGTATAAGCCCAACCCACGGCGTGTCATTGTTTGATAATTTAGCTTTAGCCCCCAACTTTCCGCACTTTCCGTATGTTAACCCGCAAGCCCCTAAAGGCGGGGAGTTTCGCCAAGCGGCTATTGGAAGTTTCGATAACCTTAACCCGTTCACGATTAAGGGACAGACTGCTCAAGGCATTCTCATTATCTATGACACGCTTTTAACGAGCAGCGCCGACGAACCAGGCGTGGGCTACGGCTTATTGGCGGAGAGAATAGAGCTAGATGAGAATAAAAAGGGGGTAAAATTTACCCTCCGCCAGCAAGCACGCTTCCATGACGGGACGCCGGTCACAGCAGCCGATGTAGTTTGGTCATTTGACGCCATTCGTGCGGCACACCCTTTCTATAATGCCTACTTTCATGACATTGACAGCGCTCAAGCAATTAATGATCACCTTGTCGCTTTCACGTTCAAACAAAGTGGAAACCGAGAACTCCCGCTTATTCTGGGACAGTTACCGATTTTACCCAAACATTACTGGTCGCAAAATGAACGCAGCCTCAAAAAAACCACGCTTGAACCACCTCTGGGAAGCGGACCTTACCGTGTTCATAAATTAATTACAGGTAGAACGATCACTTTTGAGCGTGTTGAAGATTACTGGGCCAAAGATCTCAATGTATCGGTTGGACGTTTCAATTTTGACACTATCCGGTTTGATTATTTTGGAGATGACACGGTTGCTTTTGAAGCATTTAAAGCTGGCAATTTAGACTTACGCGAAGAATATAGCTCGAAAAATTGGGCCACGGGATATGACATTGATGCCGTGCTTGAAGGCCAAATAAAGCGCGACGAGATCGCACTTGAGAATGGCTCTGGAATGCAGGCCTTCATTATGAATACGCGGCGTAGCCCTTTTGATAACCGCGATGTACGCCATGCTTTTAATCTTGCCTTTGACTTCGAATGGACCAACAAAAACCTATTCTTTGGCCAATATGCGCGCACGAATAGTTTTTTTCAAGGATCCGAGCTGGCCGCTTCTGACCTACCAAGCAAGGACGAACTCGACATTCTGGAACCTTTCCGAGATCAACTCCCGCCGGAAGTTTTCACGACGCCATTTAAAAACCCAGTCTCTGATGGTAGCGGCAATATCCGGCAGCAATTACGAACTGCGAAAGGCTTGCTTAACAAAGCAGGCTGGCGCGTTGAAAATGCAAAGCTACAAAAAGACGGGCAAGTAATGAGTGTTGAGTTCTTGATTGCGCAGCCTAACTTCGAGCGCATAATCGCGCCCTATATTAAAAATCTAGAAAAACTCGGCATTGAAGCCAGTATCCGTGTCGTCGACCCAACTCAGTATCAAAATCGACTGAATAAGTTTGATTTCGATGTTATTGTAAACAGCTATCGCCAATCACTTTCTCCGGGCAATGAACAACGCGACTTCTGGTCGAGCGCCGCCGCTGATCGCGAAGGCGGCCGAAATGCTATCGGCATAAAAAATCCCATAGTTGACGCCCTCATTGATAAACTTATTTTTTCTAAAACACGTGCCGAACTCATCACCGCCACAAAAGCGCTAGACCGCGTATTATTGTGGAACCATTATGTGGTACCGCAATGGTATAGCCCCCATGAACGATTAGCATATTGGACGGGTGTCTCCCATCCGAACCCAATGCCGCCTTATTCCTTAGGCTTGCCGCACCTTTGGTGGCGAATAGCACCCCCGCCCTATGCACAGTCTAATGATAAACAGCAGGCTGAAGAATGAGCCGATATATTCTCCGCCGCTTATTGCTCATGGTGCCAACAATTATTGGCATCCTCGCCATTAGCTTTGCTATTGTTCAATTCGCACCCGGGGGGCCAGTTGAGCGCGTCATTGCCCAACTTCAGGGTCACGACCAAGGGGCAACATCGCGTTTCTCTAACAATCAAATGGAGCAACTGGGAGCCGGTGGGGATAGTAAATATCGCGGCGCACAAGGCTTAGACCCCGAATTTATTGCAGAATTAGAAAAACAATTTGGCTTCGACAAGCCTGTGCATGAACGCTTTTTCTTAATGGTTACCAATTACATACAATTCGATTTTGGTGAGAGTTATTATAGAGATGTCTCGGTCATATCGCTCATCAAAGAGAAATTGCCTGTATCGATCTCGCTTGGTTTGTGGACCACATTGCTTACATATTTCATCTCCATCCCGCTTGGGATCGCCAAGGCCCGCCGCGACGGGGCACGATTTGATACTTGGACATCAACGGTTATCATCATCGGCTATGCGATACCTGGGTTTTTATTTGCTGTGGCACTCATCGTATTATTTGCGGGCGGGAGTTATTTTGACGTCTTTCCTTTGCGGGGCCTCACCTCCGAAAACTGGGAAAGCCTCTCATGGTCAGGAAAAGCCCTTGATTATTTGTGGCACATTTTTCTGCCTGTGTTGGCGCTGAGCATAGGGGGATTTGCCACGACGACATTGCTGACCAAAAACTCATTTCTCGACGAGATCCGCAAGCAATATGTAATGACGGCGCGCGCCAAGGGGCTCAATGAAGGCCGCGTCCTTTATGGACATGTCTTTCGTAACGCGATGCTGATTGTTGTAGCTGGATTCCCTGGAGCTTTTATCGGAGCATTTTTTACCGGCTCCCTACTCATTGAAACAATTTTCTCCCTAGATGGCCTCGGCCTCCTATCCTATGAGAGTATTATTAACCGAGACTACCCAGTCGTCTTTGCGTCTTTATATATTTTTGGCCTCATGGGTCTCGTGGTGACGTTAATTTCTGACCTCACATATGTCTGGATTGACCCCCGTATTAATTTCGAGGCGCGCGATTAATGGCGAGGAATGACATCGCAAAGCGCCGTTGGCAGAACTTTAAAGCAAACCGACGCGGCTATGTTTCGCTTTGGTTATTCATGTCACTCTTCATACTCTCGCTTGGCGCCGAATTTATCGCCAATGACAAACCACTTCTTATTCGTCATAACGGCGCGTTTTACACCCCTATATTCAGCGTCTATGAAGAAACCGCCTTTGGTGGTGATTTTGCGACCGAGGCAGATTATCGTGACTCTTTTGTCCAATCCCTGATTGAAGATCATGGTGGGTGGATAATTTGGCCGCCATTACGATATTCATACGACACAATTAATCTAGACCTCCAGCAGCCTGCGCCCTCGCCGCCCAATGCAGAAAATTTACTTGGGACAGACGACCAAGGCCGAGACGTCCTTGCACGACTTATCTACGGTTTCCGGATATCGATCTTATTCGGGCTTTTACTAACGATCTTTTCATCGATTATCGGCGTCAGTGCTGGCGCCATCCAAGGCTATTTTGGCGGCTGGATAGACCTCGGGCTCCAGCGGTTTATTGAAATATGGACAAGCATTCCAACCCTGTACTTGCTGATCATTGTTGCATCTGTCATCGAACCGACTTTTTGGATATTACTTGGTATCCTGCTCCTCTTCTCATGGGTCTCTTTGGTGGGCGTTGTACGCGCTGAGTTTTTGCGGGCACGTAATTTTGAATATGTGGAAGCTGCACGAGCGCTTGGTGTCTCGAGCATCCTTATTATGTGGCGTCACGTCTTGCCAAACGCAATTGTTGCGACATTAACGTTAATGCCCTTCATATTAAACGCCTCAATAACAACACTCACATCACTCGACTTTCTGGGCTTTGGTCTTCCACCAGGTTCCCCCTCTCTTGGCGAGCTACTCGCACAAGGCAAAAATAACTTACACGCGCCCTGGCTCGGACTAGCTGGATTCTTTGCCATTGCTTTTATGTTGTCTTTATTGATTTTCATTGGCGAAGCAGTGCGCGATGCATTTGACCCAAGAAAGGTAAGTGCGTGACCCTTCTTGATGTCAAAAAATTAACTGTCGACTTTAGCCAAAACGGCGCTGTCACGCATGCTGTGCGTAATGTCAGCTTTAACCTTAATGCCGGTGAAACACTCGGCATTGTCGGTGAGAGCGGCTCCGGGAAATCAGTCTCCGCCATGTCGATTTTACAGCTCTTACCAACACCGCCAGCAAAATATATAGGTGGTACGATCTTGCTAGACAAAATGAATACAATGTCAGCAACAAAGACAGAACTTCGGGAAATGCGTGGCAATGATGTGGCAATGATTTTCCAGGAACCGATGACAGCGCTCAACCCGCTACACAAAGTAGGTGACCAGATTAGTGAAGCACTGGAACTGCACAGCCACGACGCCAAATCTTCAAAGGCCGAAGCCATATCGCTGATGCAGCGGGTTGGGATCCAGAACCCAGAAACGCGTTATTCGAGCTACCCGCATGAGTTATCGGGCGGTCAGCGGCAACGCATTATCATCGCCATGGCAATCGCTAATCGTCCAAAACTCCTGATTGCAGACGAGCCGACCACGGCACTTGATGTGACAATCCAAAAACAAATATTGGACTTGCTCAAAGACTTACAAAGGGAATATGGGCTGGCGATTTTATTAATCACACATGACCTTGGTGTTGTTCGTTATATGGCAAATCATGTTTGCGTAATGCAAAGCGGAGAGATTGTCGAACAAGGAAATGTGCAGGAAATCTTTGATAACCCGCAGCATGAATACACCAGAACACTCTTCAATGCAGTTCCAAAAGACAGCCCGCCAATGCTGGAGGGGCGTCCTGATGTCATCCTAAAGGCCAATAATATTGGGGTCAGCTTCTCTATTAAGAGAAATATATTTGGAGCCGATGAGACATTACAGGCCGTTGATAATGTATCGATGCAAGTGCAAGAAGGCGAGAGCTTGGGAATTGTTGGTGAAAGCGGCTCGGGCAAAACAACCCTTGGGCGAGCTTTATTAGGCTTACAAAAATCAGATGGCGAAATTTTCTTTAAGGGTCAATCGATCGTAAACCTATCTAAGAAAAAGGCACGAAGGCTGAAGAAAAACATGCAGATTGTGTTTCAAGATCCTTTTGGGTCTTTAAGCCCCCGCATGTCGATTGGCCAAATCATCACTGAAGGCCTCGATGTGCACGCCAAAGACCTCTCCGAAGCAGAAAAAGCCTCGCGCTTGGTCCAAACAATGAAGGAAGTCGAACTCGATATATCACTGATCGGGCGCTACCCACATGAGTTTTCGGGCGGCCAGCGCCAGCGCATTGCAATTGCCCGCGCTCTGATCATGGAGCCAGATCTTCTCGTCTTAGACGAGCCTACCAGCGCTTTGGATCGTTCGGTTCAAGCGCAGATTATAAACCTTCTACGCCAATTGCAGAGCGAGAAGAATTTAGCCTACATATTCATCAGTCACGACCTGCATGTTGTAAAAGCGCTATCGCACCGCATTATGGTCATGCGCGACGGTAAATGCGTTGAGAGCGGTTACACATCCGACGTTTTTAATAACCCTAAAGAAGCCTATACCAAACGCCTAATTGAAGCCGTTTTATAAAGTCATAATCTTTTAATTGATGTAACGGGTCCGTCGGTCTCAGCAATACGCTTGATCGCGCCATGCAGCTCTTCTTCCACAACCTCCATATAAGTTGCGTTTGCATGAATTAAGCTATTATCACCGGATATAATACCCACATGACCTTTCCAGAAAATAAGGTCACCGGCTTGTGGCTTGCCGGATACTTTTTTGCCAAGACCTGATTCTTGCATATCGGTATCGCGTGGGCAGGCCAAACCAGCCTGCATCAATGAGACCTGTACCAGTCCTGAGCAGTCGATACCCAAACTCTCTCGCCCGCCCCATAAATAAGGTGTGCCCATAAACCGACGCGCCGAGCTTACATAATCAGTTATTGGCGTATCGATTGATTGCGCATGGTGGCGAAAGATATAGCCACCACCTGATAGTTCGTGAAATTTTCCTTCAGAAGCAAGAACACTTAATTGCGCACCAAATGATACAGCCATAAGTGGACGTGATTTAATATTAGGTTCATCAAATATATGCGCGCGCAAAGCGCTGACATAATGCGTCGCGATCTGAGGGCTATCCAAATCCTCTAGTAAAACGTACCCGACATAGTCGTCAAACTGGCATTGGCCCCAGGCCCACTCGCCATTCACATCGTAAACGCGAAACTGTTCACCGAATAATAGCTGGCTTATGGTCATTGCCCCATGCGCCGGAGAACGATGAATATTACTCACAGGCGCTATAAGCTCATAGTCTTTTCCTTTAACAAATTTAGGGGCCTCGACTTCGCCGCGCAAATGATCGGCGGCTATATCATCTCGCCAAGGATTAACCCGCGGATCCGGCTTGTTGAGAGGAGTTCGATGATTTTCCATAATGACTTTCTAGATATCTGAATACAGCCCTAAGAGCCGTTGCTTCACCGCCCACCGGGCGCCCTGCCCGCGACTTTATGTTCCAACCATAGACGTCAAAATGCGCCCATAGCTGCGAGGGAGGCACGAAACGCGCCAAGAACAAACCCGCAATAATACTTCCTGCCATAGGGGAACTAGAAATGTGATTAACATCCGCAACATTACTGTCAAGTAGTGTATCATAACCTTCCCATAGAGGAAAGCGCCAGATAGGATCGTGGGCTTGTGACGCGCTTGTTTCTAATGCCCGCGCTAAATCGTCATGACGCGTGAAAAATGGCATAACCTCGGGACCCACTGCAACGCGTGCAGCTCCCGTAAGCGTTGCAAAATCAATGATCACATCTGGTCCGTGACTTGCCGCTTCAGTCAGTAAATCAGCCAACACAAGCCGACCTTCGGCATCGGTATTGCCAATTTCAACTGTCATACCATTGCGGCTATTTAAAATATCACCAGGTCTGAAAGCATTGGGACCAATAGCATTTTCGACAGCGCCAATAAGCAAACGTAACCTCACAGGCAGGCCCACATCCATAATCGCATACGCTAAGCCCAGCGCAATTGCGGCTCCGCCCATATCTTTTTTCATAATATCCATATAATTGCCGGGCTTTAGATTAAGCCCACCGGTATCAAAACACACGCCCTTACCAACAAGACATACTTCCGGATGCTCCGGCGCGCCCCATGTGAGCTCAATAAAGCGAGGTGCTTGTTCGGCGGCACGACCCACAGCGTGAATCATAGGATAATTTTCTTCTAACAGTGCATCACCAATAATTGAGTAGTGCGTTGCATTAAACTTTAATGCGATATCACGCACAGCCGCATCTAGTGCCTCTGGACCCATATCAGCCGCAGGCGTATTAATCAGGTCGCGCGCAATAAAAATCGACTGCGCCAAACTGATAAGACGATCGATCTCGAAATCTTTATCGACAACCAAACTTGGCCAGGGTCGCGCTTTGATCGCACCTTTATAGGCCCTAAATTGATACGTACCCATCGCCCACGCGATTTGCGACATTTCTCTTACAATAGCCGGTGCCGTATCGGCAAGACGATAATTTGATTGTGGTAATTTGGCAGGCAATGTCGCCACCGCAAATGGGTCTATAACCTTGCCAAGACCAAGCAAAACGCCCTCTACCCCGCCGGCACTGTCAGGCAACATGAGTACCTGTCCAGCAGCGCCCGTAAATTGGTTGCTTTCAACCCAAGCACTGCGGGAACCAGCATGCTCAGCACACCAATCTGCCAACATGGCAGGCGTAACTGCCCAAATAGGCCGCGCGGGCTTACCCTTATCTAGCGTGAATAATTCGTTCAATTGCCGATCCCTTAGGTCGCCGTCAACCCATGATCCACAACAACCTCAGAACCTGTCATATAGGAAGACGCATCGGAAGCTAGAAAGACAACTGCATTGGCAATATCTTCAGGCTTTCCCATTTTACCACCCGGAACACTTTTCTCACTCATCGATTCCACATCTAAGCGGTTGGAGCCCTCAGCCGCCATTTGCGGCGCAACCGCCAAAAGACCACCAATATCTTTACCCCAAATAGGGGTGTCAATAAGACCAGGATGAACCGAATTCACGCGAATATCTAAACCACCACTTGCGAGTTCAGCCGCGGCTGCTTTTGAAAACAGACGAACGCCACCCTTGGTCGCACAATAGCCAGCAAGTCCAGGCGCACCAACAATACCGGCAACAGAAGAAATATTAATAATAGATCCCTTGCCCTTGGCCGCCATAGATAAGGTCGCATATTTGGTGCCCATAAAGACACCGTCTAGATTTACAGCATTTTGTCTCTGCCAATCCGCGAGGCTCATGTCGACGAAGGAAACACCAATCGCGATGCCCGCATTATTGACCATAATATCAATTGCGCCTTCATTGGCGGCTATATCGTCAAAAATACGTAGCCACTCCGCTTCGACCGTTACGTCCAATTTATCTGACCGCGCTTGATCTAAACCAATCATTTCAGCCGTTTTGGCTGCCGACGCCGCATCAATATCGGTCGCGATCACACGGGCCCCGTGTGCGGCTAATGCAATCGCGCAAGCGCGACCAATGCCATCACCAGCACCTGTTACTAAAGCAACTCTACCTGAACAATCCATTAACGCTTTACCTTTACCATCATACTGCTATAGCCCTTCACAAATGAAGACAAAATACGGGGAGGCTCTGAAACAACCTCAATATCGCTAAAGCGCTTCATAATCTCTTCCCATAAAATCGTTAATTGAAGCTCCGCAAGGCGGTTACCAACACAACGGTGGATACCAAAGCCAAATGAAATATGGCGACGGGCATTTTCACGGTCGATAATTAGTTTATCCGGATTTTCAATAACGGTCTCATCACGATTACCCGAAGCATACCACATCAGAACTTTATCGCCTTTTTTGATTGTCTTGCCATGCATCTCAACGTCTTCAAGTGCCGTCCGCCGCATATAGGCAAGTGGCGTTTGCCAACGAATAATTTCAGACACCATGTTCGGAATAAGATCATGGTTCTCGCGCAATTTTTGGAACTGATCAGGGAATTTATTCAGCGCATATACGCCGCCGGTCATTGAGTTACGTGTCGTATCATTGCCGCCAACGATTAACAGAATAAGGTTACCCAAATATTCTAATGGATCCATATTACGGGTGCTTTCACCATGGGCAAGCATAGAAATAAGATCCGTTTTCGGCTCGGCATTGACCCGCTCATTCCATAATTTTGTGAAATACTCCAAGCATTCAAACAATTCCGCACGGCGTTCGTCCTCACTTGAGATCAGCCCAGAATCGAGGCTCGCTGTCGCAACATCCGACCAACGTGTCAATTTGCGACGATCTTCATAAGGAAAATCGAATAATGTGGCTAACATAAGTGTTGTTAACTCGATCGACACACGATCAACCCAATCAAATTCCTCATCTATTGGTAGGCTATCGAGAACCTTTTGAGTGCGTTCTCGAATAAGCGCTTCCATATTCTGCAAATTCATCGGCGCGACAATTGGAGAAACGGTCTTTCGTTGCACGTCATGTTTGGGCTGATCCATGGCAATAAACATTGGCAAAGTAAAATCATCATCCGGATTTTGTAAAATAATCGTTGGTTCCGACGAAAAACGCTTATGATCAGTATCAATCGCCATAATGTCATTATAACGCGTGATCGACCAGAAAGGTCCTTGCCGCTCCAAACCATCGGCATTGAGATAATAATGAATGGGGTCATCCCGGCGTAAGCGCTCAAAATATGGCCAAAAGTCTTCATTCGCCCAAAGCCTATCATCAACCAAATTTATATCCTCAAGCGCTATGGTTTGCGCGCGCTCATAATGATTTTCTTGTTTGATCGCTTGGCTCATGATTTATCTCCCTAGTATATATTCCTCAAAAAAGTGTAGCAGTAATTATAAACTTGCCAAGGTATTTAATAGTACAACTTGCCGCACCTGGAAAAACTAGTTAGTGTCTGAGCGACGCACAGGGGTCCGCATATCGCGGTGAGATCACACCCTTGGCACCTGTTTACGGATTATGCCGCTGCAGGGAGTGCTAACTCTTTGTGGCGTCTAAAAGGAGATTTCGATGTCACAGACACATTCACCAACTGGCTCGCACAATAAAGATGCGCCTATAGATATATCAAAAAAAGGCCAAAAAACATTGGAGTTTGCGGCATCTAGCGCTTTGGTCGACAAGGCCGCTATCGCCCAACTCCCCAATAGTGAAAAAATATATGTCACCGGCTCGAGGAATGATATTCGGGTGCCCATGCGTAAAATCGAGCAAAGCGCGACCCCCACAGATATGGGGGGAGAGGAAAACCCACCAATATATGTCTATGATACATCCGGCGCTTACACAGACCCGGACGCAAAAATTGATATTCGTCAAGGACTTGATCCCATCCGCAGCGCTTGGATTGAAGAGCGCGGCGATACTGAAGAACTAAGCGGACCAACCAGCGATTACGGACAAACCCGTCTCAATGACGAAAAACTAGCGGCGCTTCGTTTCGATCTTGCACGCAAACCTTTACGCGCCAAGAACGGTCACAACGTCACCCAAATGCATTATGCACGGCGCGGGATTATTACGCCTGAAATGGAATATATTGCCATTCGTGAAAACCAAAATCGCGCCGCCTATGTAGCGGCATTGCAAGCGACAGGCGAACGCGGAGCACGCATGACAGAAATGCTTCTGAACCAGCACCCAGGCGATAATTTTGGCGCACAAGCACCGCAAGAAATAACAGCTGACTTTGTTCGCGAGGAAGTAGCACGCGGCCGAGCAATCATTCCGGCTAATATCAACCATCCAGAGAGCGAACCCATGATTATTGGCCGTAACTTTTTGGTCAAAATCAACGGCAATATCGGAAACTCAGCTGTTTCATCCTCAATAGGAGAGGAAGTTGATAAAATGACATGGGGCATTCGCTGGGGTGCCGATACGATCATGGACCTATCCACGGGCAAACACATACACGAAACACGCGAATGGATCATTCGCAACTCACCTGTGCCAATTGGCACAGTGCCGATTTATCAAGCGCTTGAAAAAGTCGACGGTAAAGCCGAAGACCTCACATGGGAAATCTTCCGTGATACGCTCATCGAACAAGCCGAACAGGGTGTGGATTATTTTACGATTCACGCAGGTGTTCTCTTGCGTTATGTGCCGCTTACCGCAAATCGCCTCACCGGCATTGTCTCTAGAGGTGGCTCAATCATGGCAAAGTGGTGCTTGGCGCATCACAAAGAAAGTTTTCTGTATACGCATTTTGAAGAAATCTGCGAGATCATGAAAGCTTATGACGTTTCGTTTTCCCTAGGTGATGGCTTACGCCCAGGCTCGATCTGGGATGCCAATGACGCCGCACAACTGGGAGAGCTTAAAACGCTTGGCGAACTAACTCAAATTGCCTGGAAGCATGATGTGCAAGTTATGATCGAAGGCCCTGGCCACGTCCCCATGCAACTCATCAAAGAAAACATGGATAAACAACTTGAGTGGTGCGACGAGGCGCCATTCTACACGCTCGGCCCACTGACCACAGATATTGCGCCAGGCTATGATCACATCACATCAGCAATCGGCGCAGCGCAAATCGGTTGGTATGGAACGGCAATGCTATGCTACGTAACCCCCAAAGAACACCTTGGCCTCCCCAACAAGCAAGATGTTAAAGACGGCATTATTACCTATAAACTCGCAGCACATGCTGCGGATCTCGCGAAAGGCCATTTGGGTGCGCAAATTCGAGACAATGCCCTATCAAAAGCACGTTTTGAATTTAGGTGGGACGACCAGTTCAACCTATCGCTTGACCCCGACACGGCGCGCTCTTACCACGATGAAACCTTACCAAAGCAATCGATGAAGGTTGCCCATTTTTGCTCAATGTGCGGGCCTCATTTTTGCTCAATGAAAATCACCCAGGATGTGCGTGAATATGCAGCAAAGCTTAACATGGCACCCGAACAAGCGCTTGAAGAAGGCATGAAGGAAAAATCAACCGAGTTTCGTGTAAACGGCGCACAGGTCTATAAAAAAGTCTAATCTCTAATATGGACGCCCAACTCGCTCAGCAGGTGTTGATAGGCAACGAGTGTGATGGCAAAGATAAAAATAAAAATGATCAGGCGAAGCCAGGTGCCATGGCTGAGCCAAGTTCGCCGGTCATGATGCACCATAACATCGAGCATCTCATCGCCAAAATGAATGGATAAAAATGTGCCGACCGCACTTAAAGCAATAAGCGTCCAATACGGAAACGGTTCGGTTAGAATTTTATAGAAAAGGCTCGTAAGTAACGTGTGTTCGAAGAGCTCTGGGGCATTAAAAACACTATAAGTGCTAATGCCGATAGCAATCCCCCAAACGAGTAATTCCGTGACGATCATTCGCACTTTGAAAATGAGCCGCACAGGAAAATCCAGCAAGAAGCCCGCGTCAGCCACAGGCGTGCAGAGCACAAAAAATGCCCAACTCAGCAAGGCAACGCCAGCTCCTGTTGCGGCGTCAAATTTCAACCACAAGTAACCAAAATAAGTGGCTAATACCGCCAAAAGCAGTAAAAATTTACCAGCAGACTCGAAATGGGTTCGATGTTGAGCATTAAATGGCTTCATTATTATTTCCTTTATTATAGGCCGATTACACTATCCGCCCTAGATGCCGAGATCAACTTCCAGTTCAGTGATCGCATGCACAAAATTATTCGGCGCATGACCTTGTTTGCCCGTCCACTGTATGTTCGGAAACCGGTCCAATATTTTTGTATAAGCCGTCTCAAGCTGCATGTTCGCTACCCGTTGCCCAAGACAGACGTGGGGACCTGTCCCAAAGGCTAGGTGCTGAGAAGCATTACTCCTAAAAATATCCATTCTATCGGGATCAGCAAAAACATCAGGGTCGCGATTAGCAGCGCCGTACCACATGATGAGTTTTTCTCCGGCACTGATCTTTTGCCCCGAAATTTCAGTATCTTCCTTGGCCGTTCTACGCATATACATGACAGGAGAGACTAACCTCAGCGCCTCTGGCACAAGCTTCGTGACGAGCTCTGGTTGTTCCAGCAAAATTTGTTTTTGATCAGGAAACTGAGTCAGCAACCGCATGGTACCCGATAATGAATTGCGTGTTGTATCATTACCAGCAAAAATAATGAGCAACCAAGAGCCATCCAGGTAACTTTGCTGCATCGGCTCATTACCAATTTTTGCATTTGCGATAACGCTCAACAAGTCGTTCCTCGGATTACGGCGACGATCAGCCATTATGCGGTCTCCATATCGCATCATCTGACGCATATTCCATAGAAACTTCATGACGAAAATTGGCGACACATTGCTCTCAGGGTCGCTGATAATATAGCTGGCCATCTCCAAATAATGCATCCAGCGGACGATCTTCGGGCGATCTTTCTCTTCAACACCGAGCATTTCGCAAAGCGTATAAAGCGGTAACCATTGCGAGAAATTTTCGACGAGATCAACGCGCCCATTATTTGCTTTTGCTTTCTTTTCAAGATTATCCAGCAAGCGATCAATCTCGATAGAGACACGCGTCTGTAGTTGCGCGATATAATCAGGCGTAAAAAACGGGCGGTGCTCCATACGCAAAGGCACGTGATAAGGCTGATCTAGATTAATCAAACTATCAAGTGCGGCTGCTCGCAAACGTTTAGGGCCTCGGTCTTGGTCACTAAACCCCATTAGAATACCGCCCTCTTGTGACGAGAAGGTACGCGCATCTAAATCAACGCGCTTAACATCTTCATAACGCGTAAGCGCCCAAAACCCCGCCATCTTTGTGCTATCAGGCATATCCCACCAAGACACGGGCGCTTCAGCACGCAAGCGATGAAAGAAACTATGTGGCTGACCCTCCCGAAACTCAAGAATATTGGTTAAATCAAAGTCTTTAGGCACGTCAGGATAGGCGACGCTATATTTGGGTTTATAATTGGGAATTTCGCTTTTTATGATCTTCGAAAGTGCTTCCATTAGATGCTCCTAAACTCCGGTACTCTGTAAAACGCGTACAAAACATTTTGCAAGGTGAGACCTTATGACATTCTTGGTTTAAATGCCAAATTTAACGATTTAAAAGTGTTTTCTTTGGCCTACTCAGCCTCCTTCTGAATGTGAATAACTCGCTGAGGAAACGGAATAACAATACCGTTTTCCTGCAGCTTCTGCCAAATCGCAAAGTTAATATCATCCGTCGCCGTCCACTTCTGCGTAACAATATCACGGATCCATAATTGGACCAGAAAAACCACAGAACTGTCCGCAAATTCAATCAAGTGAACACTCGGCGCAGGGTCCTCCATAGCCAGAGCATAATTATGGACAACATCTAATAGCAACGCCTTAACGTGGCTAAGGTCACTGCTATAGCTTACGCCAATTTGAAAACTCAACCGCCCTTTCGTGTCAGATAAGGTTAGGTTGGTAACGCGACTGACAATAAAGTCTTCATTCGGCACCATAACTTCGCGCCCATCCACCATCTCGAGCAAGGTGTAACGGGCGTGGGTCTGCCGAACAAATCCGTATAGACCATTTTCTAGCTCAACAAGATCACCCTGACGAACCGTCTTTTCCAAAAGTAGAATGATGCCGCTAATAAAATTAGCTGCAATTTTTTGTAATCCAAAACCAAGACCAATACCGATTGCGCCGCCAATCACAGCAAGTGCGGACAGGTCAATCCGAAGCATGTTCAAACTAACGAGACCGGCGATAACGTAGAATGAGACCTGAACCAACTTATTTAACAGACTGCGTGTGCTGGCACTTATCCGCGTACGACGTTCTATGCGCGATGATATGACATCGATCGTTACCGACGTTACCCAAAAAACAGCTACTATAATCAGTAATCCACGAAAGATGATATATGGGTTAATAGCAACACCACCCAACTGAATCGTCACTCTGTCATCCGAGAGCATCATTTCAATCATGGCTAAATAGCCAAGCTGCATCAAATAATAAAGGAAGCCCAATAAAGCCATACCCAAGGCAAATTTAAGCAAGGCCCGGCCGGTAAATCGGTTCATGTTTTTCGTCCTGAATAAGAATATACTTAAATGTGAACGGGTACCTTCTCTATAATGTACCCTTTATTAGTTTCATAATGCCGGAGAAGTCTAGACCATCATCACCAGACGCTTCCATTGAGGCATATAGTGTCTCAGCATGTTTGCCCAATGGAATAGAAGCCTCCGCCGCAATAGCTGCACCATGCGCGAGTCGTAAATCTTTTAGCATCATTGCTGCTGCAAAACCTGGCGCGTAATTATTGTTAGATGGTGCAGAAGCAACCGGTCCCGGTGCTGGGCAATAAGAGGTCATAGACCAATTCTGCCCAGATGCCGTGCTTGAAATATCATAAAATGTTTGCGCATCGAGACCGAGCTTTTCTGCAAGATTAAAGGCCTCGCAGGTGCCAATCATATGAATACCCAAAAGCATATTATTACAAATTTTAGCAACTTGCCCGTTACCAGCATCGCCTGCGTGAAATATATTTTTCCCCATAAGGTCAAGCACAGGCTTTGCGCGGTCATAAGCATCTTTTTGCCCCCCACACATAAAAGTTAGTGAGCCCGCAGCTGCCCCACCAACGCCACCGGAGACAGGTGCGTCGATCATCGCAAAGCCAAGCGCATCTGCGACACCAATAACCTCACGCGCATCACTAACATCAATGGTCGAGCTATCAATCATCAAAGCCCCTGTCTTGGCATGCGCAAAAACACCATCATCGCCGCAATAAACGGCCTTCACATGCGCGCCTGCCGGCAACATTGTAACAACCACATCCGCGGCCGAAACGGCGTCAGCGACACTTTGGGCGGCGACACAGCCAAGATCGACAGCGCGCGCGACGGCTTCTTTTGAAAGATCGAAAGCGTGCACATCATGCCCAGCCTTGGCCAAATTTGCGACCATGCCAATGCCCATATTTCCGAGTCCGATAAAAGCAATGCCTGTCATAACTGTTCTCCCTTCGGCATATTTATCACCTTAACCCGACCCCTAATTTAGCAGCGAGCGTGCGACGATCATGCGCATAATCTGGTTGGTTCCCTCAAGTATTTGATGCACCCGTAAATCCCTTACAATTTGCTCCATACCATACTCGGTCAAATAGCCATAACCACCGTGTAATTGCAGGGCGTCATTGGCAATTTTACTACACATATCGGTCGCAAAACGTTTTGCCATTGCGCAAGCAGCGCCCGCATTGGGGTCTCTTTTATCTAACATATCAGCTGCGCGATAAATCATGAGGCGTGACGCCTCGAGCTCGGTCGCCATATCAGACAACATAAATTGAGTGTTTTGAAATTCAGAAATAGCTTTGCCAAATTGTGTACGGTCTCTGGTGTATTGGATCGACGCTTCAATGGCTTTTTGAGCCCCACCCAAACTACAAGCACCTATATTAATGCGCCCGCCATCAAGCCCACTCATAGCAAATTTAAACCCTTCGCCCTCTTCGCCAACACGCTGAGAGGCCGGAATTCGGCAATCCTCAAAAATAACCTGCGCTGTCGGCTGAGCGTTCCAGCCCATCTTTTTTTCATTAGCACCAAAACTTAAACCAGGGGTTCCGTTCTCAACCACAAAACAAGAGACGCCACGCGGCCCGTCATCGCTGGTCCGCGCCATCACGACATATATATCGCTCCAGCCAGCACCTGAAATAAAAGTTTTGGTTCCATTGAGAACATAAGCATCGCCATCGCGCTTAGCGCGCGTCGTCAGCGAGCCAGCATCAGACCCTGCTCCTGGCTCTGTTAAACAGTAGCTCGCGATAAAACGTCCAGCCGTGAGCTGAGGTACAAACTTAGCGCGCAAAGCGTCATCGCCAAAGCGATCAATCATCCACGTCGCCATGTTATGAATTGTCATCATAGCAGTATGCGAAACATCTCCAGCCGCAAGCTGCTCAAAGACCAAAGCAGATGAAAAGCGCGATAAGCCTGTCCCGCCATATTCTTCTTGTGAGTAGATGCCCATCAGTCCGAGTTCGGCTGCCTTCTCAAAAACAGAACGATCGAGTGCTTTCTCAGCATCCCATGTCGACGAATAGGGGGCGAGTTCCGCGTCTGAAAATTGTTTCGCCATATCTTGGATTAAGCTCTGCTCTTCACTTAATGAGAAATTCATATCGTTATGTCCTTCGGATCTCTAAGAAACCTTTAAACCAAATTAAAAAGACGCATTAAAACCGCGGAATAATAAACGCACTGTCTTCAGTTTCACCCTCAGGCCAGCTTTGCGTTACAGTTTTAACTTTGGTGTAGAACCTTAAACCCTCCATGCCATATTGATTAGCATCGCCAAAAGCAGAGCGCTTCCAGCCGCCAAAACTATGATAGGCAACTGGCACTGGAATGGGAACATTAATGCCGACCATTCCAACCTCAACACGGTCCGCGAACTCGCGCGCCACGCGCCCATGTCCTGTAAAGATTGCAACGCCATTGC
>ENA-OUOG01000561-OUOG01000561.1-marine-metagenome-genome-assembly--contig:-NODE-561-length-48414-cov-6.040983_pt1 | contig 48414 bp, 23 predicted proteins | sample MGYA00248635_ERZ508505 | MGnify/ENA primary metagenome ERZ508505 (study PRJEB26176, sample SAMN06267871) | marine metagenome | isolation source: Saanich Inlet, British Columbia, Canada | place: Pacific...
CACGCCTTTTTTTCTCGCGCGCAACCGGCGTCGCGGCTTTCTCCTCCTCCGAGGAGGAGGATTCCTCCTCCTCGTCCTCGTCCTCGTCCTCGTCCTCCTCCTCGTCGTCCGACTCCATCGCCTCGAACGCCACGGGCCCGTCCCCGCCGGAGTCGCGGAGCGTCTTGATCCACCGGAGCATCTCCAACTCCGTCGGGTCGCGGCCGTTTTCCGAGCGGAACACGTCCACGAGCTCGTCGAGCGCGTTTTGCGCGTCGCCGTCGGAGGTCTCGTCGTCGGATTCGTCCTCCGTGTTTTCCTCCTCCAAGAGCTCTTCCGAATCCTCCGCCTCCGAATCGCCATCCGAATCGTCTGTCTCTTCTTCGTCCGACACAGGCTCAGAGTCGTCTTCGGACGCTTCCGAGACGGACGCGGAAGACGCGGATCGCGGAATCGCGTCGTCCTCGTCTTGGCCCAAATCCGCCTCCGCGCCTTTGCTGAGCGCCGCGCCAACCTTCGCGAGCGTCTCCAGGTTCGGATCCACGAAGTGCCCGCCTTTCTTCAGGAGCTTCACCAGGTCGGGCGCGAGCGGTGCCATGTTCCTGGTGAAGAACGAAAGCGCCGCGCCCTTGCGCCCGGACCGACCGGCGCGACCGACCCGGTGCGTGTACTGCTCCACGCTGCCCGGCATGTCCCAGTTCACGACGTGTTCTAAACCGGTGATGTCGAGCCCGCGGCCGGCGACGTCCGTCGCCACGAGGCACGGCGTCTTCCCGGATTTGAAGTCGCGCAGCGCAGCCTCGCGTTTCTCCTGCTTCAGCTCCCCGTGTAAGCACCCCACCTTCTCGCCGTGCCTGCGCAGCGTCTCGCCCACGAAGTTCACCGTCTTGATCCGGTTCGCAAACACCAGCACGCGCGACTTGGACCGCCCGTCGTTCTTGCGCAACTCCGTGACGTGCTTTAACAGTTTGCGCGCCTTCTTGTGCTCGGCGCACACGTGCACGGTCTGCTCGACGTCGCTCACGTCAAACGAGCGCCCCTCGCCCTTGCCCCCCGCGGCGACCGCGACGTTGGCCTCGTTGGACCTCTTCCCGGCGGAAGCCGACTTGTCGCTCGCCTCGATCTTGACAATGGCGGGCCCGGGCGCCAGCCACGCCTTTGCCACCAAACGCACCGATTTGGGAAACGTCGCGCTGAACATGAGCGTCTGGCGGCCCGGCCGCGAGCCCATGCCTTTTTTGTCGGTTCTCGTTAAAGACTCTCGTTGGAGACTCTCGTCGTCCCGCTCGTTCGCGGGTAACGCGCCGCGTAACGACTCGAGCTGCTCCGCGAATCCCAGCGCGAGCATGCGGTCCGCCTCGTCGATCACCAGCATGCGCGCGCGCCGCAGCAGAAGCGCGCCGCTCTCCAGCACCGCCACCAGCCTGCCCGGCGTGCCCACCACAAGCAGCGCCAGGCCGGAGGGCTGCGCGAGCTGCTCTTCCTGCTCCTCCTGACTCGCGCCGCCGTACACGCTGACGCACCGCACGGGCGCGGACCGCTTCAGCTTGCCGCAGACGGCGAAGATCTGAAGCGCGAGTTCGCGCGTCGGCGCGACGACCAGCGCGCTCGGCTCGCCCGCCGGCGCGCCGCGTTTCTTCGCCGCGGGGTTATCGCGCGCGTCGCGGAGCGCGAACTCCACCGCGGGAAGTAGGTACGCCAGCGTCTTACCACTTCCGGGCGGTGCCACGCCGAGCAGGTCGCGCCCGGCGCACGCGTGCGGCCAGCACTCGCGCTGAATGGGAGTGCTTCCTCTGTGCCCGAGCGCCTTGAGCGCGTCGTCAAAGTACTCGGGAACGCCGGCGCCTTCGTTCGCTTCGTCATCCTTTCCCCTCGGCTCGTCATCGTCGTCGTCCGAGGAGTCCGAGACGAGGTCGTCGTCCCCCCGGCCCCGGTTCGGGCCCTTCATCTGAGACAAAGGCTTCGCCGCGCCGGGGACGCCCTTCGCCGCCATCTTCTCGCGCAACGCGCGCGCGGCGGCTTTCCTCTTTTCCTCTTTTTTCCTCGCGTTGCGCTCGGCGGCGGCGCGCGCCTCATCCTCCTCGCGAAGTTTCGGAGGCAACGGCGGGTCGCTCGCGCACATGCCCCGCTGCTTGCGCGGGACCGTCTTGCCGCCTCGGATGCGCCGCCCGTCCTCGGTCTTCTGGGACATGCGCTTGCTGTTCTTCTTAGCGCTCTTGCGCTGGTTGAAGTCCACCGTCATGGCGACCGATCGACGCGCGATGCGTCAAAGTCGGCGGCTCGGAGGCGGCGGTCGCGATTTGACACCGAGCGGGCGCGGGGCGCGGGATGCGCTTCGCGGAACTCGGGGGACGCGCGCGCGCCTGGGCTGCACAGGGGTCGGGCGCGCCGAGTCGGCCGTCGAGACCGTCGCCTCGGTGCGCTGGTCACCACGCGGTCGCGGGTGGGTTTGGCAGCGTCCGGAGGCGAGTTTCGGCTCTCGGAGGCGCCGACGGATCGCGCCGGCGAGCGAGACAAGTCGAGGCGGAATCGAGTCGAGTCACGAGTTGTTGGCTTTTCTGATTGGAAACGGCGACACGTCTTACGCCTCGTCTTCCTCGTCTTCGCGCGGGTACGGGACGGAGGCTTGCCCGCTCCAGGCGAAGCCGGTGTATCCGCTTCGGCGCGCCTGGATGCTGCCGACGGCCTCGTCGTTGACGTTGAAGCTCCACGTTCGCGGCTGCCAGGACGACCAGGAGGAGAACTCGTAAGGTTCAGCGGGGAGAAACCCGGTGACGGGCTTGAGGGGCGAGAAGAGCAGCGCGCGTCGGGGACCGCGGCGGGACGGGTCGTCCGCGAAACGCGTCGTCGCGTCGTCGAAGAGCAGGCGACGCGCGGGCGGGATCCCCGTCGCGGGATCCATGGAGAGCAGGCGGACGACCACCGCCACCGTGCACAGAGACACGATGGTGAGGAGGAGGATGCAGCAGGGGTGCCTGATCCACGAGGGGCACGCCACGGCGCACATATACGTGTTCGTGCTCGATGGAGGAGGAGGCTTCGGCGGGGAGCTGAGCGACGAAGATGTCGTCGCGTCGTGCGCGTGCGAGTGTGAAGCGCGGTGCGGGCCGCGAAGATGAGTCGTCCACGTCCTTCCCGAGGCGAGGTCACGAGGGTTGGCGGCGGAGCGTTTCTCGGAAACGCCAAAAGGAATCGTGCGTTTCGGTTTCATCCGGCGAGCGCTCAAGCACCTCGTTTTTGAAAAGCAACGACTTCCGAGTCGCCAGTCCGCATGGCGCGCGACCACGCCCTCGGCGCGTGGGGCGAGACCAGCCCCGCGGTGATGGGCTCCACGGAGAACTGCGACCCGCTATCGTCCACTTCGGCGCCTTCGCGCGGGTCGGAGAAGCCCGAGCTCCCGCCGCAGCCCACGTGTTCGCACTGCTACAAGCGATTCAAGACCGCCGAGCAGCTCACCGCGCACGTCGCCAAGGCGAACCACTCGAGGCACGACCCGCGGTGCGGCGCGTGCGGCAAGCACTTCGCCAACCTCGACACTCTGCGGCAACACCTGGTCGGCCAGCTCCCTAACAAAGCGTGCGCCGCGCGTTTCCGCGCCTCGGGATGCCCGCTGTGCCTCGCCATCGGCGCGCCCGGCTCGAGCGCGCACGCGCGAAAAAACGCGTGCCCGTTTGAAATCGACCCGCGATCGCGCGCGCCGGCGCGCGGCGGCGCGCCGCGCGCGGTGGCGCTGGACTGCGAGATGGTGGGCGTCGAGCCGGACGGGGGAGGCGCGATGTGCGCGCGCGTCTGCGTGGTGGACGAACGAGGCGAGACGTTGCTGAGCACGTTTGTCAAGCCGTCGGCGCCGGTGACGGATTACCGCACGCGACTCACCGGCGTCGACGCCGACAACGCCTCTAGTGTCTTCGCCGGCGCGCCCACCGTCGTCGAGGCGCGCGAGATGGTCCTCGAGATACTCAACCCGAAACCGAAAAACGATTCGACCGACGGGTCGATCCCTGTGCCTCCGCTGGTGGTGGGCCACGACTTGGCGCACGACCTGGCGTGCCTCGGGATCGATCGCGAAGCCGTCGTGCCCGACCGCCGCAAAAGAGACACGGCGCGTTACAAACCGTTCCAAAGACACACGCACAAGCCGTATAAGCTGCGCGTTTTGAGTAAGGAGCTCCTGGGTTTGACCATCCAGGATCCGAACGAGGCGCACGATCCGAGGGAGGACGCGGTGGCGGCCATGCGCCTGTACCTCGGGGGGAGGGCGCTCTGCCGCGCGAGACACGACGAGTCTTGTTCGCGGACGACGAATTCGAAAAAGCTTCGCGGCGAGATGAGCGAAAGCGCCTCGGCGCTTTCGCTCGACGACGACTTTCTCGAGACGACGACGACGACGAGACCTCCGACGGCGGAGAAAAACGACGAGTCGCTGTGCGCGGAAAGCCAACAGAACACACAGAAACCTCGGTTCCGGTGCTGGTGTCTGGACGGGAGTCTGGACGAGGTTTGGGAGACAAAAGCGCCGCGAGACAAAAAGAAAGAAGCGCCGAGTCGAGCCGAGTCTCGACGGGCGCCGACGAAGACGGCGGAGGCGAGCCCGACGGGTCCGGGTCCCGAGCCGCGGCGCGCGTTGCGCGACTCGACCAACGCGCCGCCTTTAGCGAAAGAGAGCGACGACACGTAGACCCCACTCTCAGAGCGTCAAAAATGCGCGCATATACGTGTACGTATGTACTTAAAGTGTTTAATCAAATGAACCTACTGGTACGACTCGCGGACGACAGAAAAGAGCGGACGCGACGGACGCGTCAGACGACGTCGCTGACGAGCGGCGTCTTCTCTGGCTTGGACCCCGCGTCGGCGGCGCGGCGCACCGCCGCCGCCGCCGCCGCCGCCGCCGCCGCCGCCGCAGCCGCCACCCAGCCGAGCGTCGCCGGCGACGCCGACAGAGACGTCCGCGCCGGTCCGCTCCTCCCGAGCCGAGGCGCGTCGCGCTCGTGCGCGATGTTTTTCGTGCTTTCGTCCGACGTCGCGTCGGAGACCTCATCGCCCGTCGGCGCCTCGCGCTCCGCCGACTCGGCGTTCTTCGCCCCTCCGTTGAGCGCGCGGTCAATCTCCTGCGCCACCACCGGGCGGTCGCGCACCCTTCCGGGAAGGTGGACGGGCGCCTCGGCGTCTGCCGCCTGCATCGCCGCGCCGAGCGCGGCGTTCTGCGGCCTGAACTCCTGGTACGGGAACTGCTCGTCGTACCCCTCGAAGCACTGGCAAATCTTCCTCTGGTCCGGGAACGGGTCAAAGCCGAACGTGCGCTGCGAGCACTCCAGCTCGCCGTAACTCTTGAGGTAGGTCCACTTCATCACCTCGGGATGCGCCTTGAACCACGCGCCGTTCTCGGCGTACATCGAGTCATCGCCGGTGCTGCCGTACCGCACGAGCCCGTCGCACGAGCACCGCGCGCCGTCCTCGCCGCACCACGACCAATCGCGGTGCGTGATCTCCACAGCCTCGTCCACCAGCTCCGCCGCGCCCAGCGCGCGCGGGCGCTCCGCCAGGCACTGGCAAATCTTGGCGACGCCCGGGAAGGGGTCGTGAGCGTCTTCGCCTTCCGCGGCGAAGTCCTGCGCGGAACACGCGATGGACCCGGGCGCGTCTCCGCGCACTAACCACTTGGTCACCTCCGGATGCGTCGCGAAGAAGTCGTTCCCGGGGGCGTACAGTTCGGGCGCTCCGGTGTTCCCGAACCGCGCGGCGGTGTCGCACGAGCACTGCCCGCCCTCGTTGGCGCACCAGCGCCACTCCAAGACGTTGTCCCGCTCCTTCTCGTGCACGGGCATCATGCACTGGCAGATCTTGTCGCTCGCGTCCGGGAACGGGTCCACGCCGTCGAAGGATTCGGCGCCGCACTTGTTCATCCCATCCGCGGCGAGCGCGAGGCTCGCCGAGTCCTTCTCGACCCACTTTTTCACCTCCGGGTGCGTAACGAAGTAGCCGGAATCGTACTGCTCGCGCGTGCCCGTGCTCCCGAAACGCATGGACGTCGTGCACGCGCAGTGGCCTCCGTCGTTCGCGCACCATTGCCACGCCATGCGAGGCGCGGGCGCGGGCACCAGGCACTCGCAACGCGCGCCGGGGTAATCGTCGGGACAGGTGAATTCGCCATCCACGCTCGCCACGCCGTAGTACCCGCCGGCGTCGTCGGTGGCGCGCACGACGGCGTGCGAGGGCGCGCCGCGTTTGCCGAGCGTCGCGGCGCGCTGCTCGGGCGCCCAGATGGGCGAGTCGGTCGAGTCGGCGTCGGCCGGCGGTGACCCGAGACTGGCGGACGCGCAGTCGCACACCTCGCCCGGCCCGGCGCACGGCGTCCACACAACCTCCTCGGGCACGTTGCACTCGCAAAACTTGGCGTTTCCGAGCGCGGGGAAGGGATCGACGCCCCCGAAGTGCGAGAGGCCGCACCCTTCCTGCAGCCCGGAGGCGTCGCGCGAGGTCCACTTGGTCACCTCGGGGTGCTCCTTGAAGTACGCGCCGCCGTTCGCGTGGTGCTCCGCCTGGCCGGGATGCCCGTAGCGCATCTCGCCGAAGCACTGGCAGTGCCCGCCCTCGGGCGCGCAGAACTTCCACTCCGCCGCGGCGGGCGCGGCGAGCGCGGCGAGCGCGAGCGCCGCGAGCGGCAGGCGCGTGCGGGGCGCCATCGCGGGTTCGGCCGAAGAAACCCGGCGGTCGGAAAGCCGGCGAGGAGCGGCGGCACGAACGCGCTTGGATGTGGCGCCGAGGAGGTGGTTTCATCGAGTGAGAAGAAAAGCTCTCGGAAAAAAGGGTGTTATTTTCCGGCGTTCCGTTCGAGACTAATTACTCTGTCACGCCTCGAAAAAGCGACATACGAAGAGCATAGTCAGTCTCACGAAAATGATAATTCGATGTCGGCTGTCGGCGCGGCGCGCGTCGCTCATCACTTCTCCGCGCCATCCGCGCCATCCGTCCCGAGCTCGCCGCAGTTCGCGATGGCCACCTGCGCGCGGGGCTTCCCCTCCGGACTCCCCTTCTCCTCCATCTTGCGCACCACCTCCTCGCCCTCCAGCACCTCCCCGAACACCACGTGCTTGTTGTCCAGGTGACGCGCCTCGCCGGTGGTGACGAAGAACTGCGAGCCGTTCGTGTTCGGCCCGCTGTTGGCCATGGACAAGAGGAACGGCCGGTCGTGGTTGATCCCGAACGCCTCGTCCTCGAACTTGGCGCCGTAGATGCTCTCGCCGCCCGTGCCGTTGGCCTTGGTGAAGTCCCCGCCCTGGCACATGAACCCGGGGATGATGCGGTGGAAACACGAGCCCTTGAAGTGCAGCTCCGCGCCAGATTTCGACGTCCCGAAATCGCCGCAGCACAGCGCTCGGAAGTTCTCCGCCGTCTTCGGGACGTGGTTGCCGTACAGACCGAACACGATCCGCCCCGCGGGCTCGCCGTTGATGTCCACGTCGAAGAACACCTTTTTTGTGACGGTGGTGTCTCCGGGAGGGGGGAGGTCGCTCTGCAGCAGGAACTCCCAGCCCACGATCGCGTTATCGCGTTCGAGGATCAGAAACAACTCGTCATCCTCCTTTTCCCAGTACGACCCGTCGAGGTCCACCGTCCCGGGAAGGTCACCCTCCAGAATCGGCTCGCTCGCGCCGTTCGCCTTGACACAGATATGATCGGCAAAGATCTTGACGTCCAGGTCGCCGCGGGTCGTGCCCTCGGGCAGGGGCACGGTGATCCGCACGTCCGCCGAGCCGGGGATGGCTTCCCACGTCACGTCGCGCGCCAGCTCGGGGCTCGACCGAAGCAACGCGGAGGGCGCGACGACGCCGCCGCGGCGAACGGCGCGGCGCGAGACGCGCCGCGCGAGCGCGCTTCGCCGCGCGTGCGGGGAGAGGGCGCCTCGAACGGCCGAGGCGGTCGACATCGCAGATGAGGGGCACTGACGCGCGCGCGGGTGTGACCTTCGGCAGTCTTCGTGATTGTTGGTCGGTGGGGAAAAGTGCACTCGAAGAAAATCTCAAATGCCGCGTCAGCAGCAGCGCGTAACAACGCGTTCGATGCACCATCCATCCTTGTCACACGTCCCCGCGCGCGGGGACTCGACGAACGCCTCCGGTCGATCGCTCTCGTCCGCGATTCCGTGTATGCTCGCCGCCGTTCCCGCCCTTCGCGTTTTCGGCGACGCCTCGCGTCCCCCGCACCGGCGGATGGGGAATACACCCGCCAGACACAGGAGTCATCCGCGTGGAACGGTTCCGCCCGGCGACGCGTCGCATTCGCCGGGCGCTCGACGCGCCTCGCGTCGGTTGTTCGCCCTCGCGGACGGCTCGGCGCTCGCGCCGTCCGGCTCGGACGCCGTCCCGGAGCAGGCCGAGGCGCGGACGGACGCGTTCGCCGGGAACTACGGCGCCATCATGCTCCAGGGGTTCCACTGGCGCTCGTGTTCGTTCCGGGACGTCTCCCCGGAGGCGGACTGGTCCTGGTACGAGGAGTGCCGCAGGAAAATCGCGGTGATGCGTTCGCTGGGCGTGACGGCGGTGTGGCTGCCGCCGCCGTCGCACTCTGTGTCCCCGGAGGGGTACCTGCCGCAGCGCCTGTACGACCTGGACACCAGGTACGGCACGAAGGCGGAGCTCAAGCTGCTGACGCGCGAGCTCCGCGACGCCGGCATCGCGCCCGTCGCGGATGTCGTCATCAACCACCGGTGCGCGGACACGCAGGATACCGAAGGGAGGTGGCGCGTTTTTTCCAACGTCACGTTTCCGGACGGCCCGCCGGACGACGCCGCGCCTGGCGCGCTGCGGGACAAGAGCTGGGGGCCGTGGGCGATCGTCAAGGACGACCCACACTTCGAGGGCGAGGGCAACAGCGACACCGGCGAGAGTTTCGCGCCCGCGCCGGACCTGGACCACAAGAACGACCGCGTGCGCGCCGAGCTCACGGCGTGGCTGAACTGGCTGAAGGACGACGTCGGATTCGGAGGGTGGCGTTTCGACTACGTCAAGGGCTACGGCGCCAACTACGTTCGGGAGTACGTCGAGAACTCCGTGGGCACTGCCGCGCTGTGCGTCGCGGAGTTTTGGCCGGAGGCGTCGTGGGAACCGGACGGGAGACTCTCTCCGAACCAAAACCCGATGCGCCAGGCGCTGTGCGACTGGATCGACCGCGCCGGCGGGACGACGCCCGCGTTTGACTTTGCCACCAAAGCGGTTTTGCAGGAAGCTGTCGGGAAGACGGAGTACTGGCGGCTGCGAGACGAACAAAACAAGCCACCCGGTTTGATCGGGTGGTGGCCAACGCGCGCGGTGACGTTCGTGGACAACCACGACACGGGCGGGAGCGGCGCGAGCGCGACGAGCGACCAGGGGCGCATGAAGGATGGCTCGAGCGACGCGTACGGGCAAGGCCACTGGCGTTTCCCGCCCGAAAAACGCCTCGTCGGCTACGCGTACGTGCTGACGCACCCGGGCGTGCCGTGTCTGTTCTGGCCGCACTGCATGTGGCTGGACGAAAAGCACAGGGCATTGTCGGACGGCGTCAAAGAGCTGTGCGCCGTGAGAAGAGCCGCGGGCGTGCGCGCGAACAGCGAGGTGAAGATCCTCGTCGCCGAGGCGGATTGCTACGTCGCGCGCGTCGTCGGAGACGAAAACGAACTCACCGTCAAGCTGGGTCCGCGGTACGACCTGCCTCCGGACCTGATCCCGCAAAAGGGACACGAGTGGGAACTCGTCGCCGCGGGGAACGAGTACGCGGTGTGGGCGAGGCCGAGGAACGCGAAGGGAAACGCCGGAAGTGCGAGGTGATGCGACGTAAGTAAGGCGTTCGACGAGCTGAGCTCTCGCGTGAAACGCGTTTTAGATAGTTTTTGTGACGCGTAGTACAATCTTGGACGCGAAACGCGTTTTTTTTTTTGTACGAGTCGCGCCTCACGCCTCGGGGAGGTCCCGGAACCTCGCCCCGACGACCCCCCCCCTCCCCCGCTGGTGCCGGATGTGCCGCACCGTCGCGTCGTAGTGCGCGCGCACGTCGGGAGGGCACGCACCCTGCGATCCGAGCTGGCTCAGCTCGGCGTCGGCGCGCTCGAGCAACTCCGCCACCGCCGACGCCGGCGCGCCCTCGCATCCGTTCTCGAAGAACCACAGGTAGCTGTTGAGCACCGACACCAGCAGCCCGGTCGCCTCGCCCGCCCCCGCGCCTGTCGTCGCAGAGGCTTGCAAGGACGCGTTCGCGATTTTCAGAGCTTTCTGCAGACACGCCGACACGCCCGCGGCGTCCCCGGAGCCGCCTACACCGCCTTCGTCGTCCTCCCCGGAGGTCTTCGAATTAGACTTTCGCCAGTGCAGGTGCGCGCACGCCGCGAGCGCGGCGACCCGGTCCGTCTTCTTCAGCAGGCGCGCGGCGTAGCCCACCGCGCGGTCCGCGAGCTCTACACGCGTCTCCTCGGAGAAGTTCTCGCACGTCTGCAGCGACCCGACGATCAGCGACAACGCCGTTCGCTGTTTTTTGCTGTCCACGATTTCCTCCTCGTACGAAGTCATCGCGCGCTCGAACAAGTCGCCCGCCGCGTGTTCGGCGCCCGCCGAATCCGCCAGCCGCGCGCTCTCCAGGCACAGGCGCAGCGCCAGGTCGTGACACGTCGCCTGCTCCAGGTTAGACACGAGCTGGTACAGGAACTGAAGCACCTGCTTCAGCAACTCACTCTCGTGGGTTTTCGTCGACGAACTTTCGTCCAGCGCGGTCTCGGCGACGACGGCGCGTCCGAGCCTCAGCGCCTCAAACGCTAAGGGCGGCGACGCGTGCCTCAGCCGCTTGGCGCCGCCCGTCGCGAACTGCGCCTTGGCGGTGGTTAAAATCGCGAGCTGCGTCGTTGTGTCGTCGCTGCGCAGCCTGTGCACGAGCCGCGCCATCAGCAGCTGCGCCTCTTCGAAGTCCTCCTCGTCCTCCTCCCCGGCGTCGCGCATCAGCGACGCGACGAATTTGAACAGCGTCTCGACCCGCCGCGGGTCGCCCACCGCGGTGGAACCCTTGAGCACCGACTTGACCACCGCCACCGCCATGTCCCGCGCGTCCGCGGGCTGAAGCAGCGACATGCAGCGCGGGTAACTCGACAAACGCAACACGTCGTCCGTGTCGTACGTCTCGAGAGGCACCGTCAGCAGCGCGACCAGCTGCTTCACCGCCTTGGGGTCGGCGACGATCATCGCGGGGGGCGGCGGCTCCGACGACGCCGACGTGCCCGCCTCGCCCGCGGCGCCGTCGCGGGGCGAGGCGGGCGGGAGAGGCGCTCCGAGCGCGGACGCGCACGAGGCCAGGATGCCGTCCACCAGCTCCAGCCGGTCTTTGTGCGCCGCCACCGCGAACGACATGAGCGACGCGTGCATCAGCAGACGCTCGCGCGCCTCCAATTGCGGCTGCGCCTCCACCACCGCCGCGACGCACTCGCGAAACTTCAATAGCGCGTCGGCATCCGCGAACGCGTCCGCGAGCTCAGGCGCGTCGATCGCCGCCTGCGTCAAGCGGTCCATGAGCGACGCCAAAACGTCTCCCGCGCGCACGGAGGGTTTGAGCTGCGGCACCGCGCCGAGAAGCGTCTCGAGCGTCTTGAGGTGGAAATCATCCGGGAACACCTGCGTGACGGCGTCCATCAGGTACGGTTGCGCGATGTCGTCTTTGCACTGCACCACCTGCTCCAGGACGCGAGGCAACACCACGTCGCGGTACAGGGAAAGGTCCAACCCCTCCAGCGACGAGAGGACGTGCAGGTTTTTCCCCACCAAATCTCGCAGCTCGCGCCGTTCCTTCTCGCGGCGGTCCACGTCTCTTACCGGTCCGCCGTGCTGCATGCGCACCCACAGCTTGTTCATCTCCGTGAAGTTCTGCAGCACAAAGTCCACCGCGTCGCGCGTGTCCCCGCCCTCGCCCTCGAACGGCGAGCCCGCGTCCGGCAGGAGCGTCTTGCTGGCCTGACCGAGGTACGCGCGGAGGAACAGGCCGTGGATGGGATGCTGCACGCCCTTTGCCATCTCGACCAGATCCTTCAGCACATCCTTCGCCGCGCCCTCCCCGCTCTTGACGTACACCGAGCCCACGGTGACGAGCAGGTACAGCCGGGGCAGGATGTTCCCCGCGTGCTGCACGAGCTCGTACAGCTCAAGGTTGGTGCGGCCGTGCCTCGCGGGGTCCGCGAAGAAACTCTCCAGGTGGTGCAGCTCGGACCACACCTGCATGTACAGCTCGTAGTACTTCTGCGGGGACAACGCCGTGGTCCGCAGCTCGCCCAGCATCAGCGACCCCTGCTTCAGCGCCTCGCGCAGGTTGTTGTCGTCCAGCGCTCGTTTCATGTAGAACGCGTACTGCTTCACCAGGTTCTGGGCGTCTGCGGCGCGAGCGGAGGCGGGGGGAGGCGGTCTCGGGGTCAGCGGCGTAGCACTCGGGCGGGACGAGATCTCGCGGGCGAACAACGACGCGCCGAGCGCGACGCGTGTTTCGATTTCGATGATCGGTAACGCGGGGAAGCCGCGTACGCACCCGCGAGCCACTTGTCCTGCTCCTCCTGAGCGGACAGCGGTGCCATGCGCGCCGCGGACATGGTGGCGCGCGCGCCTGCTCCCGCGGTGCGCGTCCGGTCTCTCTGGCGAGCCCGCGGCGGCCAATCGCCTTAGGCCGCGGGCTGAGGCGAAAACGAAAACTCGCAGACACGCGGCGAAATGGGCACTCCGCGACGACAGTGGCGAGGAACGACGAGTGTCATTATTTCGAGTCGGAGGCGATGTGCGTAATATTAGGAATCGCGTTCTCACGAGTGCTGCACGAGCGCCTCCTTGATGACCCGGTAGCTCTCGTCGCAGCACGCCTGCGCGTCCTCGCACTTGATGGGCGGGTGCACGATGACCTTGATCCCGCCCGCGCGCAGCATCCACTCCTTCCCGTTCGCCATGCGGTCCGCCGTGCCGACGAGCGTGACGGGCACGACGAGCGCCTTCTCCTTCGCCGCGACGCTGAACGCGCCCTTCTTGAAGTCGCCCATCTTCCCGTCGGGCGACCTCGTGCCCTCCGGGAAGAACAGCACCGGGCAGTCCTTTTGTAACAGCTCCCGGCAGTCCTTGAGCGTCTTCATCTGCGACTTGCGGTCCGTGCGCTTCAGCGCGATGTGCCCGGTCATGTACATGGACCAGCCGATTATCGGGATGATGAAGTTGCTCACCTTGCTGATGAACTTGAACGGGCGCCGTAAGTGGAACAGCGAGTAGATGTCCAGGTAGGACGCGTGGTTCGCGACGTACACCGCGCCCGCGTCCGCGGGAGGCAGGTTCTCCTTGCCGATCACCTCCACCTTGAAGAACAAGCTGGTGGAGACCACCGCCCAGATGTCGTTGATGAACGAAAGCGCGTACCGGCGGTACTTGTCCGTGAGGTAGGTGAACGGGAACATCGCGCACATCGCCGCGAACAGCGGGAGCGCCAGCGTGAACGTCACCAGGTAGAAGCACATGGCGCGCGCGATGGCGATCACCGACACCTTCTCGTCGCGCGGGCTGCTCGCGCCCGCGTCCGCCGCGGCCGACGCGGACGCGCGGGGCACCACGGACGCGCGGTCCGCGACGCGAGCGCGCACGCCCACCGCGCCGAGCCTCGCGGTGGCGCGGAGCCTCGCGTCGCCGGCGACGGAGACACGCGCGGGGATCGCAGCGGCCGCGACGGGCGCGGCGCGGCGCGCGCGCGCCGGCGGGAGCGCGCCGGCGCGGGCCGCGATGGGCGACGCCAGGATGGCGTGCATGTCGAGTCTCGGGGTAGGGCGCCTGTACCTTTTGCCATCGACGGAGGTTCGGAGCACGCTATCTACTTTCCGGGCAGCCGATTTGTCGCTTTTCTGACTCAAGAACAGACCGTGAACGCGCCCGTTCAAGACCAACCGTTTTCGGTGAAGCGGATGGCGTTCGCTCTTCGCTTTCTCGCCTCCTCCCCTGAGGCGCCTGCTTCAGAGATCCGCTCGCGGAGGCGTCGGGCGCGGTGGAGAGGGTCGCCGAGTGCGTCGGGGTCGGACCGCGCGCGACCTGCAGGCGGTTGGAATGGGCGACGCGATGCTGGGCGGGGCGCCGGGCACCGCGGCGACCGTGGCGGCGGCCTCCATCCTGGTGGCCGAGGGCGGCACCGTCGCGCTCAGATGGGGCGCGGCGTGCTACGCGCTGCTCGGCGCGCTGTGGGTCCTGGCGGACGTCGCGCGCGCGTGGTGGTCGCTGCGCGGGCGCCTTCCGATCGTGCCGTGGCGCCCCAACCTGCTGTTCCGCGTGTACCCGGTGAGCAAGCGCGACTTGCTCGACCGCGTGTCCCGGCGGATGGACGCCTCGGCGCGCGTCGTCGTCGCCGCCGCCGACGCGGCGCCTCGGCGCAAAAAGTCGCGCAACGGCCATCCGCCGCGCGCGTTCGGCGCCGTCGTGGGCACGTGTCCTTTCGCGCACATCGGCGGTGCGTCGCTGGCGAACGCGGCGCTGAAGTCGCAGCCGGTGAAAGCGCCTCTGTACCGCGCGTTCGAGCCGTTCGCGGGGGGGGGGATCTTCACCGCCGAGGGCGAGACGTGGTCGGCGCGGCGGACGGAGGTTCTCGACGCGTTCGCGTCCGCGGGCCTCGAGCCGCTCGCGGCGGCGTCCGTTCGGAACGCCAGGGAGACGGTGCGAACGATGCGGACGATGACACGCGGTGCTTCGGACGCACAAACGGAATCACTCTCGTCGGACATCGAACCGCCGAGCGGAGGGAACGCCTTCACTCCAGTCTCCGCGTTGCCTCTGCTGCAGCGCGCGACGCTCCGGACGACGTTCGAGTACCTGGCGGGCGTCTCCGTCGCCGACGCGGCGGCGGCGTTCCCCGACGAGAGAGACGGCTCGACGCTCTCGGCGCGCGAGCTGGAGGACGAGTACCTGGAGGCAGCCACTGCGCTGAGACACCTCATACCGGCGAGGGCGAGGAGTGTCTGGATGCTCAGCGACTGGGCGTACCGATTGTCGCCGGTGGGGAGGCTGGAGACGCGAAGCGTGCGAAACGCGCGCGTTCTTCCGACGCTCGCCGTGCGCGCCGCGCGGCCCGGCTCGCCGCTCGCGGCGCTCGCGGAAGGCCGCGCGCACGGCGGCGCGGGTCGTTTCGAGACGAAAGCGAACGCGGAGCCGATTAAAAAGAGTCTTTGGGAGTCGTACATGGGCGGCGGCGTCTTCGCGTCAAACGCGGGTTCGTCTCGCGACGCTTCCGCGCGCGCCGAAAAAAACGCGCGCGGCGATTCGCGCAAGACGCGACGCGAAAAAATACCGAAAGCGCTCCTGGACGAGGCCGTGACGCTTCTCTTCGCGGGGCACGACACGCAGTCCGCGACGCTGTCCTGGGCGCTCCTGCGGCTCGCCGCCGATTCTGAGATGCAGAAAGATCTGCGTTTAGGTCTCTCGCGAAGCGCGGACGTCGAACACGAGCTCGGCGTCGAAAAAGTCTGTCGAAAGTCTCCGCTCGGCGCCGACGGGACGGAGACGAAAACGAAAACGAAAACCGCGCGGGTTGCGAAAGACGTCTCGACGCACGCACCAACGCATCAGCCCGCGTGGCGCACGTCCGCGGCCGCGCCCGAGCTCGAGGCCGTGCTCCGCGAAACCCTGCGTCTGCACCCGGTGGCGCCCCTGGTGGTGCGCCGCCTGACTTCGGACGCCGCGGACGGAGACGGCTTCCGGTTGCCGGAGGGCACCGCCGTCGGCGTGTGGCTGCACGCCGTGCACAGGGACCCCGAGTTTTGGGACCAGCCGGACGCGTTCACGCCGCGCAGGTGGCTGGTGGACGGCGACGGGGACGGAGGCGGCGCGGATGACGAGCTTCCGCAAGTGCGCCGCAAGGGCTCCGCGTTCATGCCGTTTGCAGCGGGGCCCCGCGCGTGCGTCGGCCAACACCTCGCGTGGGTGTTCATGCGCGTGATGCTGGCGCAGCTCGTGTGCGCGTTCGAGTTCGCGCCCGGGGACGAGCGCGACCCGATGACGCCCTCGGTGGGGTTCACGGTGACCCCCGCGAACGGCGCGCGCGTCAAGGTGCGGAGTTTGGATGAGCGCGCGTAAGTGAGAGGAGAGGGTAAACCACGGCGACCATTTTTTACAGCGATTTATTTATTTTAGCGTTTCGTATGAACGAACAGTCTGAAGTTTATGTGTCGATACGCTTTTTTTCCCTGCGCGACTCGCGAGCTGAAAAGCTTTTGCGCCGACCTTCTCCTCGCCGCGACTGTCTCGACGACGCGCGCCTCGCGTGGTCTCGGACGCCGGCGTCCGCGTCGCGATGGTGCTTTACTTCACGCCCTCGGGGGCGGAGACCACGAAGCACAAGCTGTACATGGGCAAAGACAAGGTGGAGAACGAGGACCTGATTAAGTACGGCTTGCCGCTGGACGTGTGGTTTCACGTGTCGAAGATGAGCAGCGCGCACGTGTACGTGCGCGTGGCGCACGGGGAGACCATCGACGACATCACCCCCGAGGAGCTGGAGGATTGCGCGCAGCTCGTGAAGGCCAACTCCATCGCGGGAAACAAGGAGAACAACGTGACGATCGTGTACACGCCGTGGTCCAACCTGAAGAAGACGAGCGACATGGCGGTTGGCCAGGTGGGGTTCTTCGACGACAAGCTGGTGCGAAAGGTCAAGGTGGAGAAACGGAAGAACGAGATCGTGAACAGGCTGAACAAGACCAAGACGGAGCTGTTCCCGGACCTGGCCGAGGAGAAGGAGGCGTACGAGCGCGCGATTCGCGAGGAGAAGAAGGCGCACTACCGCGAAGAGGAGTTCAAGCGTCTGGAGGAGGAGCGCATTCGCGAAGCCGACCGCGAAGCGCGGAGCTACGACTTGATCATGGACTCGGACAAGATGACGACGAACAAACAGAACGCTGCGAAATACGCGTCGTTCGAAGAGGCGGAGGACGATTTCATGTGATGCCGACGCGGGGGAGAGGTGGCGCGCGACGACGACGACGCGGGGGTGTTTTTGAGGTGACGCTCTTTTCGTAATAAAAAAGCGAAGTGAGACGCTCTAGAGCGCTCGCATCTGTCTCGGCAGCGCTGCCGAGACGCACTAAATGGCTTACTCCCTAAGGGAATCTCTCCTCTCGACGAAAGGAGGTTTTCGGAGAGTGCGAGGTCGTATGACCCCACCCTCGCTTGTTAGGTCTGTGGGTCGCTTGAATCATCGGTGGTGAAAGAACTTCCTTGATGCTCGATGACTGACGGCACGCTCTGGCACAACTGCTGGAGCAATCAAAAGTCTTAGATGAGGTCGGCGACGTTGGAGGGGAGCTCCTCGATGACGGTCTGGTAGAAACGCTGGACGTCCTGGAGGAGGCGCTCATCGTCCTTCGTGACGAAGTTGATGGCGACACCCTTACGACCGAAACGGCCGGAGCGACCGATGCGGTGCAGGTAGTTCTCGGGCTGGGTGGGGAGATCGAAGTTGATCACGAGCGACACCTGCTGGACGTCGATACCACGCGCGAGCAGATCGGTGGTGATCAGCACGCGGGAAGAGCCGGAGCGGAACTCGCGCATGATGATGTCACGGGTGTTCTGGTCCATGTCACCGTGCGTGGCGGACACGGTGAAGTCGCGGGCGCGCATCTTGTCCGTGAGCCAGTCCACCTTGCGGCGGGTGTTGGCGAAAATCACCGACTGCGTGATCGCCAGCGTCTCGTACAGGTCGCACAACGTGTCGAGCTTCCACTCCTCCTTGTCCACGTTGACGTAGAACTGCTTGATACCCTCGAGCGTCAGCTCGTCGCGCTTGACGAGAATGCGCACCGGCTTCGTCATGAACTTGCGCGTGATCTCCAGCGCCTCGGGGGGCATCGTCGCCGAGAACACGCCAACCTGCAGCTTGCTGGGCAGGAGCTGGAAGATGTCGTAGATCTGGTCCTTGAATCCGCGGCTCAGCATCTCATCCGCCTCGTCCAGGGAGAAGATCTTGATGTAGTCGGGCTTCAGCGCGCGGCGGCGGAGCATGTCATACACGCGCCCGGGCGTGCCCACCACGACGTGCACGCCGCTCTGCAGGATGCGCTGATCCTCGCGCACCGACGTGCCACCGACGCAGGCGTGGCACTTCACGTTGAGGTAGTCGCCGAGCGCGCGCATCACCTTCTCGATCTGCTGCGCGAGCTCGCGCGTGGGCGCGAGCACCAGCGCCTGGCACTCCTCCTTTTCGTAGTCGAGCTGCTGCAGCACGCCGGCGCAGAACGTCGCCGTCTTACCGGTACCGGACTGCGCCTGCTGGATCACGTCCAGGCCCTTGGTGAAGGGCACGATGCCGCGCTGCTGGATCGCGGAGGGCTTCTCGAAACCGTACGCGTAGATGCCGCGGAGCAGGTTCTCGTGCAGGTTCATCGCGTCGAAGGACTCGTGCACCTCGGTCCAGTCGGTGATGGTCATCTCGCCGCCGGCCTCCTTGTCCTCGGCCAGGATCGCCTGCATGCCGCTGTCGTACGCCTCATCGTTGAAACCACCTTCGCCAGACATATTCTGCTCGTGTCGACGATCGGGGGAAGAGGGGGCGCGAGGTCAGCGGCGCGTCCCGAGGCTGAAAGGAAACGCCCGAACGACATCGCGACAGTCCGAGTCCCGAAGACGATGGCGCGCGTCGTCGGAAAATGACGCGCCGCGACGCGCGCGACCGTCGCGCGACCGAGCGGGGGCGCCGCGCACGTCCCCGCGCGTCCGGGATACCGCGAAATCGGCGCGCGGCGCGGGTCGGCGCGTCCGGAAGCGGCTCTGCTCGGTTTCCCGCCAACGCGCGTCGCTCCGAAGAAAAGGGTTTGCCAGGCGAGACGCGAGGCGGGGGGGGGGCGATCGGCGCGTGCGCCTCGGGCCGAGCTCCGCGGTGCGCACCTTGGGAACTTGTGAGAGTGTTGAGAGAGCTTAAAACTAAAGGCACCTGCGGTTTCGCGGGGGAGAGGCGGCGCGGTCAGCCGGCTGCGCACGCGGGCGGCTGGCGCATCGCGCAGATGTCGGCTCGTCTTCGCGCAAATCTGAGGCGTCGCCTCGCGATGAAAAAACCGCGAAGCGCGCGCTCGCGCGTCGCGCTCGCGGTCCCGGCGACCGTCACACGCACCTGGAGGTGGGCCCTTAGGGAAACGGGGTAGTGAGCGGGTAGTGAGCGGGTTCCAAGACGCACGGGGGCGACTTGTAGAGAGGGATCGGGCGCTCGGCCGGCCGACGTTTTATAGTCCGCCGCGCCGGCCGGAGCCGCGCCCGCCGCAACGCCACAAAGTATCGCCGCCGGAAAGATCTGGTGGCGTGACAAACCGTGTGAGAATTCAGTCTGCGATTTTTTTCCGCTCTGCTTGGAGTTTGGAACTCTCCGTCGCTTCGAAGCGAACGAGCCGAGCAGCCCGGACCGCCGCTCGCCGATTCGCGAGCAGTGGCCCTGACGTTCTGTATTCCCATAATTTTTTCGACTTTCAGAAGCGCAGCAGCGCGTCTCCGCCGTCGCGCGGCTCGCGCATTCCGCAGCGCGCGCGACACCTGTCGACGCCGCCGATCACCGCACGAGGCGTCGGACCTTTCCGGAGCCTCTCGGCGCGCCCCTCGCGTTCGGGCCGCGAACGACACCGACTCGCGCGCTCGCCGGATCGCGCCCACGTTTCTTCGCGGCGTCGAGCGGCTAGCTGTTCGTGTCGAACGCGATGGGCTTCGAGGAGATGTCCGCGGATGAGAACCCCGCGACGAAGCGCATGGTGGACGCATTCGCGTGGTCTCTGAACATCTTCACCTCCGTGGCGATCGTGATGGTCAACAAGCAGCTCATGGGCGGGTCCGGGTACGGCTTCTCCTTCGCCACCACGCTGTGCGGCCTGCACTTCATGTGCACCGCGTCCATCGGGCTGTGCACGGGCGGCAACCGCAAGGCGGACGACAAAAACCCCGCCGGGGAGAAGATGCGCATCCCCCAGCACGACATCGCGATGTTCGTGGTGGTCGCCGCGACGTCCATCATCGGCCTCAACATGTCCCTCATGCTGAACACCATCGGATTCTACCAGGTGTGCAAACTCGCGCAGATCCCCACGATGTGCGTCTTGGAGCTGGTCTTCATGGGGAAGAAGTTCTCGCGGCGGGTCATCCAGGCCATCGTCGTCGTGCTCCTGGGCGTCGGCGTCGCGACTGTCTCCGACCTGGAGATGAACCCCGCGGGCACGGTCGCCGCGATCGTCGGCGTGGTCAGCACATCCGCGCAGCAGATCCTGGTCGCGCACCTGCAGAAGAAGCACAACGTGACGTCCAACTTCTTGTTAGCCAAGACGAGCCCGTACATGGCCGGGTCTATGTTACTCTTCGGCCCCGCGCTGGATGAGCTCATCACGGGGAAGTGGGTGTTCGACTACGAGTGGTCCTCCGTCGCGACGTTCGCGCTGCTGGTCTCGTGTTTCTTCGCCGTCCTGGTGAACGTGTCGTCGTTCCTGTGCATCGGCCGTTTCAGCGCGGTGTCCTTCCAGGTCATCGGCCACGTCAAGACGTGCCTGGTTTTCTTCTTCGGGTGGGTCATCTTCGCCGCACCCATCACCAGCAGGAACGTGCTGGGGTGCGCGCTCGCGGTCGTGGGGATGATCTACTACTCGCACGCGGTCACCAAACCCGCGCCGACGATGACGCCCTCGGGCTCGCAGAACGGCATCGCCTCGGGCAAGGCGTAGCGCGCGCGGATGAGGTTCCGACGCGCGAGGGGAAGTGAGGGGCGCCATGATCGGAGACGTACTTTCCGCGACCCGCGCGTCATCTCCACGTCATATTTGTTATTACGAACACGGTTCCTAGACTCAGTAGTGTTGTGGCTCGGCGGCGAACGGCGAACGTCCCGGCGCGGCGAGGGAAAAACGTTCGCCCGATGAAAATTTCGTCCCCGGGGAAGTCCTCAGTGACGCACCTGAGGAATTTTCCACGCGTCATCACGCGCTCCCCGGGGTTATCCGGGGACAGACCAGATGTCGCTCGCCTCCGCATCCGCGAAAACTCCCGCCCTCGCGGGCGGGTTCAAGCGCACGTGCCGCGGCACTCGAGTCGGTGCGTGACCCTTCCGCTCTGTCCCCTGGCGCGCACCGCACCGCTTCCCTCACTCGCGGCGACGCCGACGAGGTTTCGGCATTTCGTGCTGACGCACGTCACTCCCGTGTGCCTCCCCCGTCCCCTCGCAGAGTCCCGCGCGGTGCGCCGACCCGCGCGCGCGCGCCTCGGGGGCTGCGTCACGACCGCGCTCTTTACCGGCCTCGTGCAGGGCACCGCGGAGGTCGTTTCCTTCGACGACGTCGGCGACTTCGCGCGTCTGAAGCTCAAGTTTCCCCCCAAGACTCTGGATGGGATCCTCATCGGCGCGAGCGTCGCGTGCAACGGCACGTGCCTCACCGTGGTAGAGACCGAGGGCGACACCGCGTGCTTCGACTTGATCGTGGAGACGCTGCGCGCCACCAACCTCGGCGAGCTCGTGCCGGGGTCGTCCGTGAACTACGAGCGGAGCGCGCGCGTGGGCGACGAGATCGGCGGCCACACCGTGTCGGGGCACGTCCACGCCAAGGCGACCATCGTCGAGCAGGAGGACACCGAGAATAACCGGCGCGTGGTGTTCGAGCTGGACGAGAAGTGGAGCAAGTACATCCTGCCGAAAGGGTTCGTCGCCGTGGACGGGTGTTCGCTGACGGTCGGGGAGACCTCCCCGGGGAGGTTCAACGTGTGGCTGATCCCGGAGACGATCCGCCAGACCGTGTTTGCGAACAAAGACGTGGGGAGCACGGTGAACATCGAGATTGAGAGCCAGACGCAGACGATCGTGGACACCATCGAGCGCGTCCTGGCGGAGAAGGAGCGCGAGAAGATGGAGGCGAAGATGGCCAAGAAGGAGCGCAAGGAGGCGGAAAAGGCGATGAAGAAGATGGAGAAGATGGAGAAGAAGGAGCGCAAGGAGGAGGAGAAGGCGATGAAGAAGAAGGACAAGAAGGACAAGAAGATGGACAAGGAGGGTTTCTGCGACGACGACTGAGGAACGCGTCGCGAGCGCGTTTCGTACGCACATCAAACATACAAATAAAAGTCGCGCCGTGTGCGCGTGCGTGCGTGGTTACAGTCTACGCGCGCGCCGTCGCGGTCGTCTTCGTCGTCGTCTCGCTCCAAACAGTTTTTTTTTTCGTCGTCGCTCTCGTCTCCGAAAATCTCCTTCGTTCCTTCCGCGCGTCACTCGTGCATCGGCATGCCCTTGCGGAACCGCACGCCGCACGCGTTGCACAGCGTCTTCGGCCCCGTGGGGCCCATGCGCCACTGCGGGGTCTTCTGGCACCCGCAGTTCAGGCACCCGCGGCGCACCTTCTGCCCATCCGCGGTGATGATGTTGTCCGTCGCCTTCGGCGCCCAGGCGACGGCGGACGGCTTGGCGCGCTTCGCGGCGCGCGGCGGGAGCGCCGCCGGCTCCGTCGCGTCGCTGTCCTCCATGTCCGTGCTGTCGCCGGCGTCGCGCGAACGCGCGGGCTCGCCCACGGGCTCGCGCGAAGAACGCTTGCGCGCGCGCGTCGCCGCGGGCGAGCTCACGTCCGCGTCCGCGCTCGCCGGCTCGATGTCGACGCCGCCGCGCTCGGAGCGCGTCGGCGTGCGCACGCCCGAGCTCTCGCGCGAGAGGCTCGACGCCTTCGCGGAGGCGCGAGCCTTCCCCCGGGGGGATCCGGCACTTCGCGCGCGCGACATCGACGTTCGAGGTGTCTTCTCCTTCGCGCCGGAAACCGCGTCCAGGATCTCCTTAGCGCGGATGGTGAGCGTCGTCGCGTTCGCCGTCGCGCGCGTCGCCGCGCGACGCGCCTCCTCGGCGCGCGCGCGCGCCTTGGCGGCGCGCGCTCTCGCCTCCTCAATCGACGCCGCTTCGAGGTCCAGGTACTCGGGCACTTCGGAGCCCTTCGCGCCGCCTCGCGAAGACGTCCCCGTCAGGTCTCGGTCCTCCGCGTCGTCGTACTCGAAGTCGAAGTCGCCCGCCGCGCGCGCCGGGCGCGAGGGCGTCGGCGCCGAAGGCGCGAGGTCATCCGCGCCGAGCGCCGTCACGTCGCGCGGAAGCGACGGCAAATTCTGAAGCGCCGTCCACTCCTTTTTTGTGCAGCGAAAAAGCGGAGGTGGGTCGTGGGTCAGCGCGGGCGCGTTCGAGCGCGATCCGAGAGCGCGGCGCGAGAAAAAGAGTCGAGGCGTCTCCGCGGCGAAGCGCATGGCGGAGCGCGAACGATGCGCTTTTTTTTTGCGCCAAAAAAATTCCAAAAAGACGCCGAAAAAGCGTTCCGAGAAGGAATGTGCCACGTGTGGCACCTGGGTTGGGCGGCGTGCGTCGACGGCGCGGTGCCACGCGCGCTTCGGGGTGCCCAGGTTCAGGGCGTTCGTTTCGAACGAGGAAACGGGCGGTCGGGCGTATCGCGGCTCGTTCGCGGGCTCCTGGGCGTACCTCGTTCTCGCGGACGTTGGATTCATCGAGAAGCGTCTCGAACGTGCGCGCGGAGAGCGTGCGCATCGGTCCCTGATTCGCGTCGCGGAGGAGCGCGGCGCGCGAGGCGTCGAGGAAAAAGGCGTCAGAGGAGTGTTCTTTTTGTCGATCGAGAGACGAAGTGACGTGTTCGCGCGTTCCGAAAACGAGGCGACGTGCGGAGGCGCGAGCGTCGTTCGCCGCGGCGTTCGGGGCGATCGCGGGGAGGGGAGTTTGGAGGGGAGACGTACCTTGCTGAACAGCGCGTCCGCCTGCTGTTCGACGTCCAGGTCGCCGAAGTTCAGGGGAGGGAAAGCCTGCGGGATGCGTCGGTCGTGGCGCGGGGGAAAACGAAGAGTCGCGGTCAGGTGCTTGTCGCCGGAGAAGGCCCCGCGTGCGGTCGCGTGCCCGAGGAAACCGCGTATCGAGGGCGCGCCGCGCGTGTCGGACGTTCGAAAAAGACCCAGACGCACCTCCGCGACGTCGTGCGAGGTCGATACGTCCTCCGCCGCGCCCGTTCGCCCGCTCGCGGTGAGCGCATCGACGCCCAGCTGTTGTTCCTCCCAGGGGCGGTCGCCGCGCGCGGCGTCGCGCTCGCGCGCGACGAGCGCCTCGGAAGGCGCCGGCTGCGCGAGCTGCCCGGGCGTATCCGCGAACGATACGCCCGCGCGCATGGGCTCGAGGTTGAGGTACTGCGATACCGCGCGCACAGCCGCGACGCCGCACGTCGCGTCCGCGGACCCCGCGAGGAAGGGTGATTCGCCGGCTCCGAACCCGTAGTCCAGAGAGTTGAAGGAGTGGAGGCTCGCGTCCACGGGCAGGTGGCACGAGACCGGTCCAGACATCACAACGCCAGACGAGAACTCGTCCGGGGGTGCGCGTGGAAGGTGGCGCGCGATGCGTGCTCGCGCGTGCCGGTGTGCGGGGAAGACGGAGGCGCGCGCCCGTCCGGTGAAAAAGCAGCTGCCTGGCGAAATTTTCCTTCTTCTCGAAGGAGCCGAATCGAAATTTCCTGGTTCACGGACCGTCGCGCGCGATCGGCAAACGGCGTAGACGTCTGTGGAAGACCGTGACGCGACCCTCCCGCCAAAACCACGCGTCACGCTATCACGCGAGACGCCGAACCGAGATCTCGAGCCTGGGAATTTGGAAACGACGAGACGCGAAAATTTTTGATCGGCGTTTGGTCGATCCGACTCGATCGGATCGGTCAAACCGGACGCGTCGCCATCGGTGAAAAAACGTTTTCCCTTTCGCGCCCCTTTCGACCCGCGCGAAGGCCCGATTCTCCCGCCTCTTCGAGACCAGACGGCGTATGGAGCAATGGCATTTCCATCCTCCGGATTACGCGAGGGCGCGGGGGGGCATACCTTAGAGCGCGCGCGTTGGTGGACGGCGTGGCTTGAATACGCGAGCGATCACCCTTAACGACGAAGGTCTCGTGCACGAGGTCTGCGCGGGCGCTGGGTCTGGACCGGGGGTCGCGCTCCGCGACGCGCGTGAACCCGCGCCACCAGGGTTTGGCCGCTGAACAGGCGCCAGCTCGGTGCGTGCGCGATCGGTCGGGCGGTGCATGATAGATTTCGCGCCTGTCATCACCCGACGCGTCTCTCTTCTGCTCGACCGACTCGACGCTTCGAATTTAGACGCGACCGCGGAGGACATCCTCGAGGTGCGCGCGCGCGACCGCGTCCGTCTCGCGCGCCTCGGCTCGTCTCGGGCGAATCCCGTCGCTTGGCAAAAATCACCACCGCGATCTGACTTCAAAAGCCCCCCCCGCGTGATCGGAGCAGGCCGCGGAGCTTTTCGGCGCGGAAGGCTCGTTTCTCGCGCTCGAGCAGGTCTTCGAGCGCGCGGACTTCGACTTCGCCGACTTCGACGTTGGGAGACGGGACGATCCGCACGTCGTCCTTCTCGCCTCGGTCGCCGGCCGCCTCTCGCGCTCGAGGCCGGATTCGTTCCCCGAGCGCCTCGCCCTGCTCGTGGTAGCGCGAGCGCGTGTTGACCGCGAGCCTCAGCACCGACTCAAATACCTCGCGGCGCTCTGCGACGTCTTGGGACTGGGACGCGACGTCGCGCTCGACCTCGGCCTGCAACTCGCGAGGCACGGCGGGCGCGGGTGGAGCGTCGCGGGCGAGGCGTTCGTGGACAAGACTACGCGTGAGGGGAACTTTTTAGACTCGAGTTTGGGCGTTAGGAGCGCACTCTCGTCGTTCCTGGCGGAGAAGGGTCTGTTGTCGGCCGAAAAAGGGTCACTCCCGGAGTCCTCCGGGCTTCTCACGGGAAAGATGTCGCGAGATGGCGGCGATGACATCGTCGCCCGCCTGAGCTCCTCGACGTCCCCCGCGGAGGTGATCAAGGAGCTCGGATACGGATGCACGGCGAGCGCCGATTATTTCAAGCGCGTCATCGGCTTGATGCCCGCGTTCGGCGCGCACGAGCTCGCGAAGGTGGTGGCTATGCTCGCGTCGACGCAGGATGCGCTCGACGTCTCCGCTACGGATCTGACGCTCAACGCGCTCGCCGCGGCGGTCGGCCTCGAGACGCCGCAGCGCGCGACGAGCTGGAACTACGAAAACGCCGCCGACGCGCTGCGCGCCGCGCGGCCGGACGCCGACTGGGCGGAGGCCATGATGCTCCTCGGCGAAGCCGGCGATTCGTGGACGTGCATCGGGCAAGAGAGAGAAAGAGAAGTGGACGCGCGCGCGCCCGAAGCGGTGCTAAGAATGTTCAAACGCGCCGTCGACGGCGCCGTCGCGTTCCCGGTGGAGGCTGTGTGTTCCGGCGCGGCGTGGGAAGGCGCCGCCGCTCCGGCGCAGCTCGCGTTTCTGGCGCACGCGTCTACGTGTTCTTTGGACGTCTTCGACTGGCGCGCGTGCCGGCGCGTGATGCCGCCGGTGACGGATCTGTCCGGCGGCGCCAACCCGGTGGGCACGCCCAACCACGCCTGGCTCAGCCTGGACCTCTATCTGACTCTCGACGCCGTCGCGCGCGGCGGCGGCGTGTCGCCTGCGCGCGCTCTAAGCGCGTTCGACGCCGGTTTAAGCGCGTGCCCCGACGTGGTGGCGCTCGGCGCGGCGTCTGCGATGGCGGAGGAGGCCGCGGCGCAGGGCGGCGTGCTCGCGGAGGTGGTGGCGAACGCCATCTCCGTGTATCTCTCGTCCTCGGGGACGGGCCAGGGCAACTCGGGCGCCGTGCTGCACCGCGTCTGGGCGTCCGGGCCGGGGGGGCAGGATTGCGTGGCGATGGCGATGGCGGCGACGCACGAGCGCGAGGGCGGCCCCGCCGTGCCCCGCATGCTGGACGTGTGCCAGGACCTCAAGGCGCTCCCCGCGGCGCTGGACAGGGCGCCGCACGCGCTCGCCGTCGAGCTCGCCGCGCTGGCGGCGCGCCGCGAGTACCTCAACCTGGAGAAGTGGCTTCAGGAGCGCGCGGCGGCGAGCGGCGCGCCCTTCGCCGCGGCGTGCCTGCGTTTCCTGCGCGCGCGCGCCACCGGCGACGACGCGGGCACGCTCACGCCCGGCGCGCCCAAGCTCGCCGTGGAGACGATGGCCATCTTCTTCAAGACGCTGCAGGCTGGCGCGGGGGGGCTGCCCCCCGACCTGCGACAGGAGCTGCAGGGCGTCGCCGCCGCGGCGGCGCGCGCGCACCCGACGCTCGCCTCTGTGGTGGCGGGCGCGGGCGGCGCGCCGGGCGCGGTGACGCCCGGCGAGGGACTCGGCGGCGGCGGCGGCGGGTCCGCGGGCGGGACCTTCCCCGCGGACGTCGAGGCGGAGGCGAACGCCAATTTCCAGCGTCTGTACTCTGGTACGCGGAGCGCGGAGCAGACGGCGGAGATGCTCGCGCGCTTCCGCGCGTCTCGCGACGCTCGCGAGCGCGACGTGTTCGGGTGCATGGTACACAACCTGTTCGACGAGTATCGCTTCTTCCCCAAGTACCCGGAGAAGGAGCTGCGCGTGACCGCCGTGCTGTTCGGGCGGCTGATCGACCTGCAGCTGGTGGCGAGCATCACGCTCGGCGTCGCGTTGCGGTGCGTCCTGGACGCGCTGCGCAAGCCCTTCGGCACCAAGATGTTCGCCTTCGGCTCGGAGGCGCTGGAGCAGTTCAAGCAGAGGCTGCCGGAGTGGCCGCAGTACTGCCAGCACCTCGCCGCGGTGCCGCACCTCGCGCAGGCGCACCCGGACCTCGCGCAGCTCCTGGGCGCGGCCGCGGAGCGAAGGGGCGCCGCGCGGCTCGGCAGGGACGAGCCCGAGTTAGTGGCGCACGGGCCCGAGAGCGTACTCGTGGCGGGCGTCGCCGGCATGAACCTTTCTGGGGACGGAGGTGTGGGGATGGGCGCCAACGCGGCGCCTCCGCCGCCCGCTCCGAGGCCGCCCGCGCCCCCGGGCGCCCCCCCGGGAGGCGCGTCTGAAGGCGGTCTGCACCACGCGCAGTCCATGCCGGCGATGAAGTCGGGGGGCGGCTCTGGTCTGCTCTCGCAGGGCTCGGCGCCCGGCGGTCTGCTCGCGTCGTCGGGGAGCGCGGCGAACCTCGGCCCCGCGGCGCCTGTTGAGCGCGGCGGGGGCTCCGGGTTCGCGACGTCCCTGAACCTGGAGACGCTTCTCGCGGCGGGTTCGAACCAGAACATCGTCGTGCCCGACGCGGACACGGTGGACAAGGTGCACTTCGTGGTGAACAACCTGTCGGTACAGAACATGGCGGAGAAGGCGGCGGAGGTGACAAACCGGGTGTCGCCCGAGCAGTACGGGTGGTTCGCCGTGTACCTCGTCGTGAAGCGCGCTTCGATCGAGCCCAACTTCCACGCTCTGTACCTCGGTTTGCTGGACGCCATCGGCGACGAGACGCTGTTCCGGCTCGTGTTGGACGCCTCCTACAGCAACATCAAGGCGCTGCTCAGCAGCGACAAGGTGAAGACCAACTCGGGCGAGCGATCGCTGCTCAAGAACCTCGGTTCGTGGCTCGGCGGGCTGACCATCTCGCGCAACCAGCCGGTGTTGATGCGCGACCTGGACGTCAAAGCGCTGGTGTTAGAGTCGTACCAGACCGGGCACATGATCGCCGTCATCCCGTTCGTCGCGAAGGTGCTCGAACCCGCGAAGGACTCCGTGATCTTCAAGCCGCCCAACCCCTGGACCGCCGCCGTGCTCGGGCTGCTCAAGGAGATTTACGGCGAGCGCGACTTGAAGCTCAACCTCAAGTTTGAGATGGAGCGCCTGTTCAAGCACCTCGAGGTGGAAATCAAGGACCAGAAGCCCTCGTACCTGCTGCACCAGGTCCGGCGCGACCGCGTGAACAACCCGGACTTCGCGGCGGACAAGAACAGCGCGCAGCCGGGCGGCGGTTTAGGGGCCATGTCTGGCGCGGGCGGAAGCCTCGGGTCCATGACGAACGTCGGCGCGCCGTACGAACCGCAAAGCGCGATGGGCTCGCCGGGGGGGCCGGGGATGGGCGGCCACGGCGTTCGAGGCGACGCGTTCGCGCAGCAGAGTGGCCTTTCCGGCGCGCGAGAGCTCGCGGACGACGCCGCCGCGGGAGGTTTGCAGCAGCACATCAAGATCGCGCCGGCGCCGAACCTTCCGGAGACGATGCGCGTCGCGCTGGCTCGCCTCACGCCGGTGGCGCTGACGGCGGCGGTGCGCGAGATCGTGTCTCCGGTGGTGGAGCGCTCGGTGACCATCGCGTGCATGACGGCGCGCGAGCTCGTGTTGAAGGACTTCGCGGTCGAGCCGGACGGCGCGCGGCTGCGCAAAGCCGCGCACCTGATGGTGAGCTCGCTCGCCGGCTCGCTGGCGCTGGTGACATGCCGCGAGCCGCTCAAAGCCTCGGTGGCGTCGCAGCTGCGCGCGATGCTGCAGCAGGCTGGCGTCGCGCCCCCGGGCGACGGCGCCGCCGCGCAGGCGCTGGAGCACGCCGTGCAGTCCGCCGCCGCGGACAACCTCGAGCTGGGCTGCTCGCTCATCGAGCAGGCGGCCACCGAGCGCGCCGTGCGCGAGATCGACGAGCAGCTCGCGCCCGCCGCCGCTCAACGCAGGGAGCACAGGGAGAAGCACGGCCCCGCGGGGCCGCCTTTCTTCGACCCGGCGTACCTGCAGGGGCGTTTTCCAGGCGCGCTGCCCGAGTCGCTCCGGCCGAGGCCGGGGCACGTCGCGCCCGGCCCGCAGCGCATCTACGACGACTTCGCCAACGTGCCCCGCGCGCCGCCGCCGCCGCCGGGCGCGCCGCCCGCGGGCGCCTACGGCCAGCCGAGACAAGGCGCGGCGTACCTGCAGAGCGGGCAGCCGCCGCCGCCGCCCGGAGCCTACCCCGGGCAGCCGCCGCCTCCGCCCGGCGCGCCGGGCGGCGCGCCGCCGCCTCCGCCTCCCGGCGGTCCTCCCGACCACGCCGGCCTGGACGGCTCTAACACCGAGCCCGGAAACTCTTTGGACCGCACGCGGCTGGCGTTCGCGCGGCTGGACGCCGCGTGCGCGTCCGACCCGGCCGCGAGCTTCGCGCTCCTCCCGGAGACGCACGAGGCGCGCGCCGCCGTGGCGGAGCTCGTGGCGGCGGCGGCGGCGAACCAAAGAGCGGGCGCCGACGACGCCGCGCGCGTCGCCGTCGCGCAGAAGGTTTTCCAGCGCGCGTACGAGCCTCCGCCGGATCGCTCGTCGGGCTCTCCCGCGGCGTCTCTGACGGCGCGGCGCCTGCGGCGCACCGCGCACGCCGCCGCGCTCGCGGCTCTGTGCCAGCGCTCGCGCGCGGCGGCGCGCCAAGTCGCGGGGTGGCTCGTCTACGCCGAGGACGACCGCGCGCTGGACGCTGCGTTTTGCGAGTCGCTCGTGCGCGCGGGGTGCCTCGCCGACCCGGAGGCGATGCGGGAACTCGACGCGCACCTCGCGTCGGTCATCGCCGGGACTTCGAACGACGGGAACGAGAGCGGAACGACGTCACCGCGTGTTTCCAAAGCGGCGGCGTGCGGCGCGTACCTCGCGCAGCACTGCCTTTTGGTGGACCCTTGCCTTTCCGTCGGCGACCTCGAGGCGACGCTGGACGCGCTGGCGGCGTACGCGTCCGCCGCGGCGGCGCCGCCCGGCGTCGCCGCGCTGGTGGATCGCGCGCGCGCGCGCGGCGGTTCCGAAAAGGCTCAGGCTCAGACGGAACGGAAGGGCAGTGGCACGGACAAGGACCCCGCGGGCATGCGCGAGCAGGTGGCGAAGCACTTCGACGAGTGGGCTCGCGTCTCCGAGCTCCCCTCGGGCGACGGCGCCGTCGAGACGTTTCTCGCGTCGCTGGCCAAGTCCAACCTGACGCGCGAGGAGAACCGCGAGCGGTTCGCGCGCATCCTCGTCGAGCTCGCGGTGACGCACTGCCTCGGGTCGGAGACCCCGAAGGTCTCCGACACCAAGAGCGGAGGCGTTTCCGAACCCACACGTCTGTCGTTCGTCGCCGTGGACGCGTTCGTGCGCCTCATCGCGTCCCTGTGTCGCCGCGCCGAGGAGCCGGCGGAGAAGCGCCCGGCGCTTCTCGCCGCCGCGCTCGTCGCGGCGGCGCGCACGGCGACGCGCGACGTGGACGAACGAGGCGCCGCGTTCAACCCCCGGCCGTACCACCGTCTTGTTCTGGGTTTGATGGTGGAGATGCACGCACCAGACACCGCGCTGGACGCGTCGCACCCGCAGGTGCTCGCCTCGTTCGCGGGCGCGCTTTTGGCGCTTCAGCCGTCGCGCGCGCCTGGGTTCGCCTACGCCTGGCTCGAGCTCGTGTCGCACCGCTGCTTCTTACCGCGTCTGCTCGCCGACCGCGAAAGAGCGGGGTGGCCTTTGCTCAGACGTTTACTGGTCGCCGCGCTGGCGTTTTTGGAGCCGTTCCTGCGCGCCTCAGCGCTGACGGAGACGGTGCGTTTGCTGTACCGCGGCACTTTGCGGTTGCTCTTAGTGCTCCTGCACGACTTCCCCGAGTTTCTGTGCGACCACCACCTGGATCTGTGCGACGTCATACCGCCCAACTGCGTGCAGATGCGCAACCTGGTGCTCAGCGCGTTTCCAAGAGCCATGCGCCTGCCTGATCCGTTCACGCCCAACCTGAAGGTTGATTTGCTGCCGGAGATCTCGCAGAGCCCGCGCGTGACGTGCGGCGCCGAGGACGCGCTGTTGGTGCGGTTCCCCGCGCTGCGTTTAGAACTGGACCAGTTCCTCGAGACGCGTCAGCCCTCTTCCTTCCCCGACCAACTGCGGCGCGCGCTGCTGTTGCCGCCGGCGGCGGCGGCGGCGGCGGGCGCGCGCTACGACGCGCCGCTCGTAAACGCGGTTGTGCTTCGTTGCGGCGCGAGGGGCGTCGCGGCGAACGCGCGCAAAAACGCGGACGGCAAGGCTTCGGGAGGGAACAAGGCTTCTGTGGCGTCGCGTTTGGCGCACACCGCGCCCATGGAGGTGTTCCAGCGGCTGGCATCCGACTTGGACGCTGAAGGGCGCTTCTTTTTCCTCAACGCCGTCGCCAACCAGCTGAGGTTCCCCAACGCGCACACGCACTACTTTTCGTGCGCGTTGCTGTACTTGTTCTCGGAGAGTAACTCGGAAGCGGTGCGCGAGCAGATCACGCGCGTGCTTTTAGAGCGCCTTATTGTGAACCGGCCGCACCCCTGGGGACTCCTGGTGACGTTCATCGAGCTCATCAAGAACCCGCGGTACAACTTCTGGGGACACGGGTTCACGCGGTGCGCGCCGGATATCGAGCGGCTGTTCGAGTCCGTCGCGCGATCGTGCATCGCGCCGAACGCGGGGAAGCCCGAAGACGAGCAAGGCGTCGCGGCGTGAAAAGAGAAGAGAGAATTTCGGTAAAGAAAAGAAGAAAACCCAAAAAAAAACCGAGAAGAGGCGGGCGTGGATTTTTACGGCGTCGTCGGTTGTACTAAGGGTAGAGAGGGGGGGTAACGGGACGAGGGATACACGCATACTCCGTCGCGCGTTTTCGCAAGCAAAAAAAAAGTCGCGTGCGGGCGGCTTTTTGATTGCGCGCGAAAGAAAAGCGCGCGGCGGAGTCGGTGTTGCTTTTTTTTGTAAAGAGACACACACCGATTCGTTTGAAACGTTTGTCACGCGGAAGTCGCAGGTCGTGTCACGACGTGTTTCGACGTGTTTCGATACACGGAAGTCCGCTTCCGACAATGCGCTCGCTATTCGTAGACTACTACGGTACCTTTCGCGCGTTACCTCATCAGCTCCTTCCCTCTTTTCTTCGCGGCGAGCCGCTCGAGCCGCGCGCGCGTCGCCGCCGAGTACCCCGCGCTCTTCGGCTTTCGCTCCGTCGCCTTCAGCGGGCTCCGCGTTTTGTGGTTCTTCGGGTTTTCGTCCGAAAAGCGTTTCGGGCGCGCGAGCTCGGCGATTCGGCGACCGTTCGGTTGTGTATCCTCGCCCGTACCGCGCGAGCGGAACTTGGACAGACGCGCCTCCGAGCGCGCGGCGTCGGCGCCGATCGCCAAACGCTCGCGCCGCAAAATCGCGGAAACGTCCGGCGGGGTCACGTCGTCCAGCCGCAGCCAGTCCGACGGACTGTTCGCGGGCGACTCCGTCGGCTCCAGAATCGGCGCGATCGCGAGAGAGACCGAGGGTACGGCGGAAACGTCGTTCTCGTCCGCGAAGCCGTCGTCAACGAACGCGAGGAGCCGCGCGTCCGAGTCGACGTCCGTCTTCGGCGGCGACCGCTTCGGGGACTTTTTCGGGGACTTTTTCGGCGTCGGCGACGGCATCGACAGCGCGCGCGCGGGCGTTTCCTCGGGACTCCACTCCCTCTGCGCGCGTGTTCGCGAGGGCGTGGCTTCGCGGATGGGCGAGGACGAGGGCGTCGGCGCCCTCTGCGCAGCCCTGGGCTCGTCCTCGGGGGATACCCGCGAGGGCGAGGGCGAGGGAGAGAGCGAGAGCCCCGCCGTCGCGGCGTTCGTTCCGGCACCCGCCCCGCGCGCCGCGAAGAAGCGCGCGCGCCTGGCTTCCCTGGACGCCGGGCTCGAGCGGCTTCCGCTCTCGCTTCCCGGCGACGGCGTCAGCGCGCACATGTCGCCGCGCATCTCCTCCAGCCACGCGCCAACCTTGGAGAAGAGCGCGTCCTTCGCCTCGGCCTTGCGCCGCGCCTCCGCCGCGAGACGCGCCGCGCCGCGCCACGCGTCAAACGCGGCGCGCGCGCGTCGCTCCGCCGCCGCCACAGCGTCCCTCGCCACGCGCGCGCGCGCGGCGGCGAGCGCGGCGCCCGCCGTCTCGAGCCACGCGCGCCACGCGCGTCGGCACGCGACGCGCTCGTGGAACGAGATCGCCGCGAATCGGTCGTCCGATGCCTTGTCGCGCGTCTCGCGGAGTGCCGCGAACGCGCGGCGCGAGCGCCGGCGGGTCGCCGCCGCCGCCGCCGCCGCCGCCGCGCGCCAGGCGAACCAGACGTCGCCGGCGGCGCGCTCGTCGCGCACGGACGCGAGTCTCGCCACGGCGTACGCGCGTCTGCTGAGGCGCAGACGCGCGCGCGCGTGCCACGCCTTCGCGGCGCGGCGCGCGGGCGCGAGCCGCCCGCGCGCCGCCGCCTCGGCGGCGGCGCCCGCGGCGTACACGGCGTACGCCCGCCACGGCGCCAGCCCGCGGCGGCGCAGGAGCTGGTGGTCGAAGTGCGCGGCGGCGAGCGCCAGCGACTCGGCGGCGATCACGGCGTTGCGCCGAGCCGCAGCCTTCTTCGCCGCAGCCGCGTGCCGCGTCGCCAGGAGCTCGGCCGTGCGCGCCGCCTCGAGCGCGCGCTCGATCTCGCCCTCCTCGGCGGCGCGAGCCGCCGCGCGCGCCGCCGACTCCTCGCGCGCCGCCGCCGCGCGCGCGCGCAAGTCGTCGCGCGCCGCCGCGCGCGCCGCCGCGCGCGCCTCCGCCGCCGTCTCGCGGGCGCTCTTCTTCGGCCCCGCGCGCTCCGCCTTCGGAAGTCTCGGGGGTGGCGAGCGCGCCCATGGGTTCTCGGTCTCCGAGGGTCCTCGCTCCCGAGGGTCCTCGAGCCTTAACCCTGATCCCTCGGGGGGATCCGAGACGCGCGCCGAGGCGGAGGCGGCGGAGGCGGCGGAGGCGGCGGAGGCGGCGTCGTCGGGCTCCGCTCTCGACGGCTCGTTTCCGAGCTCGGCGTGCGTCGCGCGGACGGCGGCGACGCGCCGCATGAGATCCTCCGCGCCTTCGGGGTCGTCCGAGTCGCGAGCAGCCTCCGTCGCGTCGCGCGCGGCATCCACCGCATCAGCAGCCTCAGCCTCGAGACTCAGCGCGTCCGCTTCGAGCTCCGCGTCGTCTTCGGGTTTAGAGGGTTCGTCCGTTTTTTTTTCGTCGGGGTCGCCCGTCGCCGCGGCGTCCCCGTTCCACGCGAACGCCGTCGCGCGCGCCGCCCAGCGCGAGGGCGTCGCCGCGTCCGTCTGCGTCTCCGTCTCGACGCGGGAGGGAGGCGAAGCGGGGGAAACGCGCACACGGCGTTCGTCGAGCGTCGCGTCAGCCTCCGCCTCCGCCTCCGCCTCCGCCTCCGCCTCCGCCTCCGCCTCCGCGTCTCCGTTCGAAAACGTCGCCGCGCGCCACGCCTGTACCCCCGCGGCGGCCAGTTTCGAGGCGCGCCACGTCTCGGCGACGCGCTCCATCTCCAGCTCCATCGCGGCGGCGCGTTCCGCGGCGGCAGCCTCCTCGCGCGCGCGCGTCGCCGCCGCGGCGAGCGCCCAGCAACGCAACGCGCGCCGCGCCTTGCGCACCAGAAAACGCACCGCTCCGCGCGTCCCGGCGACTTCGCGCGCGCGCTCGGCGTCCGCCGCCGCCGACCGCCACGTGGCGAACGCGATTCGTTTCGCCCTATGTTTCGCTTTCATCGCCGCCTCGAAAGCGCGTTTCTCCGCGATCGATGCCATCGACTCAGCCTCCTTCGCCTCGGCGCGAGCCAGTTTGCGCGCCCGAGCCGCCGCCGCCGCGTCGCGCTCCGCGACGAGCGCCGCCTCGGCGGCGACGCGTCGCCGCTGCGCCGCGTTTCTCGCGCGCTCGGCGTCGGCGATTTCCCTCGCCGCCTTCTCGCGCGCGGCGTTCGCGGCCGCGAGCTTCGCCGAGCTCTTCGCCTCCACGTCGCGCTCCTTCTCGACGAAAGCGCGTCTGTTTTCCTTCTCCGCGAGCTCCTTCGTGAGCCGCGCGCGAAGCGCGCGCACCTCGTCGTCGATGCGCTTTTTTTCGCGCGCCGCAATCTCGCCGGAGGCGGAGATGAGCGGCTCGGGGCGGCGCCACCCGCGCGCCGCCGCGGCCGCAGCCGCGGCAGCCGCGGAGGCGGCCCTGAGCGCGCCCGTGCGCTCCACGAGCCTCGAGGCGCCGAAGTCATCCTCCGCGAAGGGCCCGCGCGGCGGCGCGGCGGCGGCGATGGCGGCGAAGACGCGCGCCCGGGACGATTCACGGCCAAAGGCCGCCGCGAACGCCCGCTCGTCCTCCGCCTCGGCCTCGAGGCGCGCGCGCGCGCTGGACGCGGGCGCGCGCAGCGACCGCCACCGCCCACCCGTGTTGGCGACGTCCAGCGCGTCCGCGTCGTCCGCGTCGTCCGGGAACCGCGCGTCCCGGCGAACGTCGTCGGCGTCGTTTCGGGGACTCAGCTGGCGCATCAGCTCCTTCGCCTCCCTGAGCACCTGCGCCGCGCGGGTCATGCGCGGGGACGGGCCCGGGGGTGGCTCGGCGGTCGCGCGCGCGCGGTCCCGAGACGGTCGCTCGGGGGTTCCGCCGGCCGAGCGCTTCGCGGGGATGCCCGCGGGGGCCTCCCCGCGCGCGCGTCGCGCCGTCCCAGAAGAAGCCCGCCGACTCGACGGGTCATCTCCGCGCGCGCCCACCCCGGAGGGCGCGCGCCCTGTCCGCCCCGAGCCCTTCCGCTCCGCGCGGGCGTCCCCGCGGGACGCGGTCCGCGCCCGCTCGGGGCCCTCCATCGCGCGCGTGCACCCGCGCGCCGAGAGATGGGCGCGAGGCGGGGTCGACGCGACCGAGAAAACCGCGCAGCTCGTTCAAACCGTTGAGCGACGACTCAGTACGAGTCCGATACCAGCCTGCGTTTCAGCCTTCATCGAGAGCCGATGGATCGCCGGATCCGCGGCCGATTAAGGTTAACCTCGGCTTAATCATTTCGACAAAGGATAGCGGTCCTCGCGGCTGGGTCAACAGACCCTGAAATCCCCCGACCGTTTTTTAATGATGAAAACCAAAAGTCAATCCAACCGCGCGAATCCGACTCGGATTCGCACTTGCGGAAAAACGCGCGGTACGCGATTGGCTGATTGGTAAAAAGATGTCGGCAACCCTTATGAGTTGGCAGTGTTTCGCGGCCTTTTTTTTCCCCCGCAGAGCTTTTCCGAAAAAAAAGACCCGTGCGATAACACAGAATGAACGCGCACGCTCAGCTCGCGTTGCGGGCTCCCGCGGTCTTCCGCGGGAGGACCGCGGCGCGCCCTCGCGCGCGCGCCGCGAACGCGCGATGGGTATCGACGTCGCCGACGAGCGCGGCCCGATGCGACGGTCGCGCCGACGCGAGGCGCGCGATTTTCGGAACGAACGGACGCGCCAAACGGGATGTTCGCGCGAGCGCGGCGGAGGTGCGTCCGGATGTCCCGACGCGGCGGCGCGCGCGAGCGCGAAATACCCCGTATCGTCTCGCCTGATCGTCCCTGACGCCTCTTCTGACCACGTCTCCCCCTCGCTACCCTCTTTCGCGCGCCGCGCAGGACTCCGGCGCGTCTCGCGCGAGCGTCGCGGTCACGGCGATTTCCTCGCCCGCGGAGGCCAACGCGGAGGTTGCGGAAACCTCATCGGCGCCGGCGAACGCGCCCGCGCCGATGCCCGACGCGCCGCGAATCAAGCCGCGCCCCAAGCCGGGTCCCGTCGCGCTCGACCGCCTGCAGGCGGTGGTGCTCGCGGGCGGGACGAGCTCGGGTAACCCGCTGACGAAGTTCGACGCGCGCGCGTCGCTCAAGTTCGGCGCGAGCTATCGCCTCATCGACTTCCCGATGGCCAACATCATCAACTCCGGCCTGAAGCGCGCGTTCGTGCTCACGCAGTTCAACTCCTACACCCTGAACCAGCACGTGCAGGCGGCGTACCCGCCTGAGGTGTTCGGGTTCGGGAGCCAAGGGTACGCGCGCGCGCCCACCTCCGCGTCGCCCGCGACGACCGCCCCCCCCGCCCCTTCGATCTCGACGCGACCCAACGTTCCGCGAACCGAGGAAATCGAAGTCGAAAATCGATTAACTCAGCGCGTAAACCGTGAAATGCTAATCGTATCGGCAACCGGCGGCAACCGTACCGTCGGCGAACGTCGTCCGCGGGTTCGTGACGGTTCACGCGGTTGTGGCGAGCGGGATTTTTAACCGATTTTTTTTTTATAGCGAAGCGGCGCCGAGCTCGCGGACTCAGACGAGTTTTCCGACGCCCGCCAAAGAGAGACTGACGCCGTTCCCCCAACGCGACACTCCTACAACCACCTACGCCCCTTTCGACACAACAGGTACGTGGACGTGCTCCCCAGCTTCCAGACGGTGGACGAGAAGGACTGGTCGTTCGGGAGCGCGGATTGCGTGCGGCGGCACTACAAAGCCGGCTCGCTCCGCGGACCTTCATTCGTCGAGGAGCCGGAGGCGTACCTGATTCTCTCCGGCGAAGCGTTGTACCGCATGGACTATCAGGAGATGCTCCGGACGCACAACGAGACGGGTGCCGGGATCACGATCGCGACCGTGTCGAGAAGAATCGGGGACCTGGACGTGACCAACTTGGGCGTCTGCGGCGTGGCGCCGACGGAGGCGGGGACCAGAGCGAGGGGCGAGGTTTTCGCGTTCCAGGAGCGCCCGTCTGTTGAGGAGCTGCAGACGGTGGCGGTTGGTTCGCCAGACGACGCGACGGACCCTCCACTGACGGACTGCGACGTGCACGTGAACATGGGCGTGTACATCTTCAGCAAGGCTGCGATGGACAACCTGCTCGGCGTCATCGAGCTGTGCTCGGAGCGGCTGGATTTCGGAAAGGATATCCTGCCGATGGCGATTTCCTCCGGCGTGGAGGTGCGCGCGCACCTGCACGAGGGGTACTGGCAGCCCATTCGCAATTTGCGCGAGTGGTACGACGCCAACCTGTCGCTGTGCAAGACGAAGAGCGACGAGCAAAACGCGATGAGCATGATTGACGCCGAGTTTCCCATCTACACCGTGCCGCGCTGCTTGCCGCCGGCGCGCTTCCGCGGCGAGGTGTACTCGGAGGGCTCCATCGTGTCCGAGGGCGTGGTGGTCGGCGACGGCGCAACCGTGGTGGACTCCATCGTGGGCCCGTGCGTGGTGCTGGGAGAGGGCGTGCAGGTGCGCGGAAGTATCTTCATCGGGCACCAGGAGACGGGGTACCTGCACGGCGACGGCGCGCCGGACGTGGGCAAAAACTCTGTGCTGAAGAATTGCGTCGTGCACTCGGACGTGGTGATCGGCGAGGGGTGCGTGCTGACCAACGAGGCGGGCGTGCTGGAGCACAACGGCGTGGACATCCAGAGCGGGAAGGGGTACATGATCCAGGACGGGATCATCGTGTTCATGCCGGGCACTACGGTTGAGCCGGGCACGGTGATTTGATCAAAGAAAGGGTCGACGACGGGCCGAACGCGCGGGACTCTGTCGCGGAGGGAGGTTGCGAAGAAGACGGCGAGCGCTCGAAGAAAGAAGAGAGACGCCGCGAGTTGGAGTTGGTTTTGTTTTGTCGCGAAGTGCACCACCACGACGCGCGTCGTGGTTTGAGGTTTTGATTTGTACGAAAGGTATTAGCTATACGCCGCGCCTATCAATAAAAGCTATCAATAAAAGAAGAGCGTCACCGCGATTTCTTCTCGGCGTCGCGCGGCGAGTCTTGCGAGAGCCCCGCGTCGCGCCGCGCGAACTGGTACCACAGCCACACCGTCGCGGGCGTCCCGCAGTGCCACAGCGCGTGCGCGTCCAGCAGCCCGTACACGGGCGGGAAGTCCAGCACCTCCGCGAGCGCGCACGCGTTCCAAGCCAAACAACACGCCGCCAGGTAGTTTCGGCCGGGCCGTGGACCCTCTCTCTTCCCGAAAAACGCCCACCGCAGCATGACTACCCAGTGAAACACCGCCACGCACACCATCACCGCCATGTTGTGCTGGAAGTGGTACTTCGTGCCGTCCTCCTGGCGGCGGTTGACGTACCACAGGTGCGCCAAGAAGCAAAAGGCGAAGCCCGCGAGCGCGCCCGCCAAACGCCGCGGCTCGGCGATTGCGCGCGTCCGCGCCACCGCCGCAAAGGCGGCGAAGAAGAAGATGGCGTTCGCCGCGCCGTAATCCAACGCGTGCGTCCACGGCGTGTCTCTGGCGTGGAACACCGCGCTCCACAGCCAGCCGTGCGTCTGCACGACGCCGTTCGCGAACCAGAGGGACGCGGAGAGGCGGGGGGGGAAGACGGACGCCGCGCCTCGCGCGTCTTCGATTCGACGCCCCGCGCTCGCCCTCCACAGTTCCGGCAGGAACCAGACGTGCACGGCGGCGTTCGCGAGCGACGCGACGCAGGAGACGATCTCTTGCACGCCCAGCACGCGCTCGAAGGACCACTTGCCGTAGTACTTGGCGGTGTTCAGGCCCTCCGCGGCGCGGACGCGGACGACGGTGCGCATGCACCTGTACTTGCAGTCGGACGCGCAGTCCCAGCCGGTGAGCCGCATCGCGAGCGTGAACTCGGGGGGGAACTCGCCCGGGCCGAGCATCGAGCCGTCCCTCGCGCACGCGGGGACGCACCCACCGGTGGTGAAGGGCGCACCCTTGTGCGTGACGTGCGCGCACCCCTCGATGTTGCAGGTGTCCATGCACGACAGGAACAGCCGCGAGTAATAGGAGAAGTCCTCGTTCGGATCGGTCGCCTTGGCTATCTTCGCGCCGGCGGCGGGGGTGGGCGCGATGCATACCAGAAGAGCGAAGCACGTCAACACACCCCGCGCGAAGCCCGACATGTCACGCCGTCCCGACATCCTCCTCTGCGTCGCGGCGACTGCGCGCGCTCCGTTCGTTGTTACCACCAAGGCAATATTCGTGAGGTGCTGCTGACGCGACCTTGGCAGTGTCCAGCAAGTTGCTGAAGTTTGCCCGGCGCGGGCGGCCGGGCGGCGGGCGCCCAAAAAACTGTAACCGCAATCTCTGAGCGCCTTCCCACGCAGAGTCGCTCGCGCGGGGGCGGTCGAGGCGCGGGACCGGACGCGGCGTGCGGCGGTGTTCTTCGCGCCACGATGAACGGCTCGACGGCGAGCGGCGCGGAGGAAACCCCCCGCACGTCCGTGAAGCGCCGCGCGAAGGATGCGGCTCAGGAAGCTTCGTTCGCGTACCACGCGAAGATGGTGACGTACCTGCTGGCGTGGAGCCTGGTGAGCGGGCTGATCATCATCCTGAACAACTGGGTCATGCACTACGACGGCTTCCCGTTCCCCATCGCGCTCTCCGCGACGGGCCCGCTGTTCAGCTGGGTGGTGAGCGCCGTGTTGGTCGCGTCGGGGCACACGAGGCTGGAGCGGCACATGACGTTCAAGACGTGGATGAAACAGGTGTTCCCCATCGGGTTCTTCACCGCCGTCACCTACGCCACCGGGAACGAGCTGTACCTCTACATGTCCGTCTCGTTCATCCAGATGATGAAGAGCATGAGCCCGATCGTCGTGTTGTTCCTGCTCGTGGCGTTCAAGTTGGACGTCCTCACCACCCCGAAACTCGTCGGCGTCGCGACAATGTCCGCCGGCATGCTCGTCGCGTGCCACGCCGAGCCCTCGTTCAATCTGTTCGGCTTAGCGCTGATGGTCGTCGGCGAGGCCGCCGAGGCGATGCGCATGGTGTTCTTCCAGCAGCTCCTCGGCGTGGCGCAGTTTGGTTTAATCGAGGGGCTGTTCTACACGTGCCCCGCGAACTTCTTCTTCCTGTGCGTCGGCGTCGCCGTCTTCGAGGAGGGCGAGATCAAAAAGCCGGAGAACTACGAGCGCGTGTTGCGAAACCCGGGCCCGTACCTGTGCATCTCTGCGTTGGGTTTCTTGGTCATCCTCACGACGCTCGGCGTGATTCAGACGTGCGGCTCGCTCACCTTCAAAGCCGCGGGGCAGGTGAGGAACATAGGCATCATCATCGTGAGCATGGCGGTGTTCGGGGACCGCGTGACGGTCACGCAGGCGGTGGGGTACGCCATCAACGTCGTCGGCTTCTGCGTGTACCAGGTGGTGAAGACGCGCGAGGACCTGCATAATTTGCGGGAGGAGTTTAAACGCGAGGCGCTGGACGGAGACGAGGGTGTTCGTATTGCCGCGGGAGGGGAGGACGCCACGGCGAAGACGCCGCTGCTGGACCGCGCGGGGTCGCCGCTGGGGGGGGACAAGAGGGGGCGTGGCGTTTCGAGCGGGGTATAGCGGGCTGTAGCGGGGTAGATAACCGACGACGACAAAATTATTATTAGACGGAGCGACTTCAAACGCGAAAGCGAGGGTATTCGTAGCTACGACGTACGATACACCACATGACGCGATACACACATCACCCCGCCGCCTGCGCGGCGGCGTCGCACCGCGCCTCCGCTTCGTCCGCGAGCGCGGCGAGCCGCTCTACGACGGCTCGCGCGGCGAGCGCCTCGGCGCGCGCGTCGAGCGCTTCGGATTCCGCGGCGCGCGCCTCCTTCTCGGCAACCGCCGCCGACGCCGCCGCGCGACGCGCGCGCGCTACGCTCGCCTCAGACGCGGCTTCGGCCTTGGCGCAGGTGGCGTCCGCCGTCTTGAGCGCGCGCGTCGCTACGGCGAGCGCGGAGGACGCCTCCGCGGCGGCGCGCTCCAGTCGGTCCGCCAGCGCTCGCGGATCTTCGGCGGCGGCGTCCGTCGCGTCGGCGCGCGTCGCGGGTGTCTTCGGCCCCCCGAACATCGACGCGAGCGTCTCGCGGTTGCGCGCTACGTTCGCCGCGCGTTCGCGCTCGAAGTCAGTCATGCGCGCGTCCTCCGCGGCACTCGACCCGTCGCCGTCGCCGACTCGAGTCTCGCGATGCGTACGCTTTTTCCTCGCGTCGACGCGCGGCCGGATCGGGGCCTCGTGCAGCGCGAACCGCTTGCGGCCGCCGCGCAGGGAAACCTCGTCCAGCCACGCGTCCATCGGGTCAAACGGAGGTTCCGGTTGAGGATCCGTCAGAGGTTCCGTCGGAGGATCCGTCGTGGGATCCGTCGCGGGATCCGTGGGAGTCTTTTTTGTCGTCGTAAGAGCTTCACCTCGAGTCGTGCTCCTCAAAGCGTCCTCCTCCGTCTCCTCGTCCAAATCTGTTCGGTCCCCCGCGTCTCGCGTGTCGTCCTCCGTCTTCTCCACTTTCCTCCACCCCTCGCTCGCGGCGTCCTCGGAGCGGCTCTCCTCGGCGTCCCTCGGCGCCGACGCCGCGGGCAGCGCGAAGGGCGAAGGGCGCGCCGAATCCAACACTTCCCTCGCGCCCGTCGGGTCGCCGTTCCGGATGTCCGTCCCGTTCTTATCAGCCTTGAGCGCCAGCGCGTGCCCCTTCCTGGCCACCGAGAACGCCTTGAGCTCGCGGTCGGTGAGCGGCGCGGCGCATCCCTGCGAGGGGTAGGCGAACCCGCACCGCCACGTGGCGCTCGCGCCGATCTGCGCGAGAGACTGCGTGGGGGGTATCTCCCGCCATCGGTCGCACTTGTCGCACGCGACCCAGGAATCGCGGAATCGCGTCGCCGCCGCGACGTGCAGCCTGTCGGTGAGCCGCTCGAACGCGGCTTCTTCCATGAACGCCGCGTCGAAGGGCACGTTAAACTCGCCCGCGTGGTGGAACTCGTCGAAGAAGCGGCGGTAGGTGGCGAGCTTCGTCGCCTTCGACGCAACGGGCGACACGAGGCAAAACACCGCGATGCCGAACCCGATCGGCGTGTGGTCGTAGTCCTTGAACATGATGGCATCGCGTCTAAGGAACACGCGCGGGAAAGGAAGCAGTCTCTGGAAGTAGCTCGTGTCCGTGCTGTTCCGGCACACCAGCAGGATCCCGGGGCAAAAACCCCACTCCACCTCGTTGATCGCGCGGTTGATGAACCGCCACTGCACGGAGGACTCGTACGAGGGGTTCAGTATGACGTGGAACCCCTTCCAAGAGTTTTCCTGCTTTAAGCCGTCGTCGGCTTTGTCGTACGTCTTCTCGGCGGGGATGTTCGGCCGGCGCTTGGAGTTGGTGCACGGATCTAGCAAACCGCGGATGATGGGCTGTTCGATCGTCGGCAGGTTCAGCTCGAACACGCGACACCCGGCGTCGATCACCCAGTCCGGGGTCAGACCGTCCTTCTCGCCGTCCTCTCGCGGCTCGTACACGCGAGCCGCGTGCCGCGGGTCCACGGGCGCGCCGAGCGCAAAGGCCCTCTTCCTCCGTCCGTTTCCGTTCGTCACACCGGTCCCCTCGTCTCCGGAGTCCTCCTCGCCGGACTCCTCCTCCCCCTCGCTGGCGCTCCACGTGGGGACCCAGGCCCCCATGCAGGCCTCCTCCGTTTCCTCCAGCGCCTTGCGCGCCACGGAGGCCACCACGCGCAGACCGTGCTTCCCCTTCTTTTTCGGGGCGGACCGCCGCGTCGCGATCGCCAGAAGTCGCGCCGAGAACGCGTCGTGCCGAGAACGCGCGCGAAACGCGTTTCGCGCGTCCGAATCGGAAACGCTCGTTCCCGTCCCTTCTCGTCCCTCCGGCGATGCGAGACGCTCGCGCGAAAAACTCGCGTCGCCGACCCGGGGGACCCGCCCGTCCGCGTCCAAACGTTCGTGTTCGTGAACGAAAAAAGGCACGAGTTTATCTGCTCCCGCCCACGCGAACGAGCCGTCGCCGAAACACCGAACCAGCGCCATGGGCGTGGACGGCGGCGCGCCGCGGCTTCGCCACAGCCGTTCGATTTGCGAACAGTTGCGCAGTTTCCACACGCGCCCGGGCCACCACAGCGCGCTCGGGTCGTCCGCGTCGAACGAGCCGTCGTCGTTGTCACGCGTCGGAGACAAGCTTCCGTTAGTCGCGTTAGTCGCATTCGCGCTCGTGTTGTTGTTCTGCGTCGAAGGCTGGCTCTTCTTGGACGAAAGGCGCGCCCAGACCAGGTCGCCGGCGACAAACCCGGGAGGCGGCGGAAGCTCCTTCTCCGGGACGCGCGTCTGCCAGTCCACGTCGCACAGCGGCTTTTCGTCGTCCGAGTCCTCCGAGGAGTCGGAAGCGTCGGAAGCGTCGTCGGATGGATTGTTTGGAGTTGGATCACAGTCGTCGTCGTCTCCGAAGTGTTCTTCGCTTTTGTCAAAAGGACGTTCGTCTTCCTTCGCGTCCGCGACGCGCCGCGGTCGCGCCGGCGGCTTTTGTTTTTTTTTTTGGCATCTCGGCGGTTTACGTCGCGCGCGAGTTTTAGTCGACGGTTTCGGTGTCTGGCCCTTCGCGCGGGACTTGCCCTTCCCGCCGGGACCCCACGGCGTGGCGGGGACGAATAAGGGCTCCGGGGCGCGCCGTTTGCGGCCGGTGGTGTTGAGCTCCTCCGCCAAACGACGCGCGAGGACCTCGTCCGACACGGGAACCTGCTCCCGCGCGGGCATGTCGAACGCGTCACCACCTGTTGTCGGGACTTCCGAGATGATGTTCACTCTCCCGGACGCGTCGCGCCCCCGATCGAAGGGCGCGGCGGCGTCCGCGGACGCGTCGCGGTTCGCGTCGGGTGCGTCGGACATCGAGAGGCGCGCGTGACGGGTGACCCGTCGCGGTCCTGACAGCGTCCGGCGCGAGCGATCGGAATGACACATATTGCCGAAGTTCGAGACGCTCTCGTCGGTTCTTCTAACCAATCGCCGATCCGCGCGTCCGCTCGGTCGAAAGAGGTGTATCGCTACGACACGTAAAAAAGTTAACAACGCTCTCATTCACGTTTCGCTTAAACCTCGCGCTTCTCAGCTCCCCTTGGCCGCCTTCCCCGCGGACGCTCTTTGGTCGCGCGCCTTGACCCGCATCTCTCCCGCCCTCTGTTCGAACCCGACGTGCGCCGCCGCCGAACACGTCAGCAGCGACCAGGCCAGGAACAAAAGCGCGTCTTTTGGTCCTCTTGCGAAATACGCTCTTATGAGCTCGTCTAAACCGTCTACGCCGACCACGTACCCGACCATGTTCCCCGCGATCAGGACGTGCACGTTGACCGCGCCCATGAACGACCGCGCGACTCGAAACCCAACCGTGTCCCTTGAACTGACCGTGGGAAACAGTTTTCGACCGATCTCTTTGACCAAAAGTTCCGGCGCTAAAAACGCGGCGAACACGACGCACCACCCGATGAGACGGTGGTTGATTTTATCGTGCCACGCGGCGACGAATCCGAAAACCGCCCACGCGTTGAGTAAGCGGTACTTCGCCCCACCTAAAGGCACGTACACGTACCGCACCAGCCACTTGTTGTAGGAGGCGTGCCACCCCTTCCAAAAACCCAGAATGGTGGCGTTGTTGTTCACGCACCGCAGCATGTTCTCGGGCGCCTCCACGCCGCTCGCCAGCGCCCATACGCGGAAGAAACGCCACATCACCGTGAACTTGAGGTACATGAAGTTGAGCGTCGCCAGGCTCGTCGCGCCAACCTCGAAGGGACCGAAAACGCCGGAAATTCCGTCGCGCGTCCACACGCGCGTGACCGCCATGGCGTTCGTGTACACGAGGTGCGTCCAGAGTTCGAGCAGCAGAAACACGAGGCCGAACTTGAGAAGCGCGTAGCGGAAAACCGCCCGACGCGAGTGCGACGTCTGCGCGTTTCGCAGCTGCGGCGCGAACCCGTCAAACGCCGCCGTCGGGCCCGCCAGGTACAGCGGCGGGTACAGGCAGTACGCCAAGTACTCGAAAAACGAGTATTTGATGCTGTCCGGCGGGTCACGGACCAGGCTGTCGTAATCGCGCGCGTTCGCGTTTTTTAAGGTCGTACTTTTCGTCGCGGAGGCTTCGACGGGTACCGTTTTTCGGTTTGTCTTGGGCTCCGTTTCGGGAGACTCGGGCGCGTTCGCGTTCGCGTCGTTTGGGCCGGCGGGCGCGTTCGCGGGGTCTTCGATTGCCTCCCCCTCGATCGCCTTCGTTCGCCTCGGCTCCGGTTTCGTCCGCTTACTCGCGTCCCGCGCGCGGCGGCGGTGCAGGTCCGCCCCGAAGCTGATCAGCCGGAGCACGAGCAGGTTGAAGTGCACCCACCAGCGGGGCAGGATGCCCTGGAACGCTTTGTCCAGCGGCGCGAGGAAGGGCAAACCGACGCCGGCGAAGGACCAGTCTTGCGCGGTGTACTGCACCGCCGCCAGCGCGGCGAGCGCGCTGACCCACACGGCGGCGAGTCCGATTCTGGGGCGCCCCGCGAACACGCGGCAGACGCAGTAGTGCGCGCAGAGCAGCGATAAAATCCAGAGCGACCGCGCGCCGTGCAGGTACGCCGCGACGACTGCGCCGTACAAAGCGTGGAACGCCGGCATGGCGTTCGGGCCGAGCGTCCTCCGCGCCACCGCCACGAGCGGCGCGGTGACCAGCGCGGCGCCGAGCAACGTGGGGAAGGGCGTTCGGAACCCGCGCCACTGCGCGTCAGAGAGGTCTACCTGGCGCCCGAACAGCCAACCCGGCTGTAGGCCGGGGAGTCGCGCGGGTCTCTGCGAGACGCCCGCGTCGACGCCATCCGAAAACCCGAGGGACGACTCCGCACGCGCGCTCCACGCGCGCCATCCCGCGGACACGCCTCCGTCGTACTTCACGGACATCAGCGCGCACTTCGCGGTGCACACCGCGTCCAGGAGCACCGCGATGGAGAGCGCGAGCGCCATCTCCGAGGCGGGCGCCTTGGGGGGCGGAGGCTCCGCCCCCGGCGTCTTCGCAGGCATGGTGGCGCGCGCGCTGCAAAGTGTCTGCGCCCTTCAACAACAACAGGGGCGAGCAGGTCGACTGATGTCGCGTGGTCGCGTCGTAAAAATGCGTTGTCGAATCCCTTGAATCCGAGGTGACGTGGTCACGCCCGAGCACAACTCCGAGCACCGCCATCATGAAGTTCACGCACGCCGTCCTCCTGTTCGCCCTCGTCGGCGGCGCGACCGCGCGCGCCGTCCCCGTCGAGAACGCCCGCCTGGTCGCCCCCGGCGACGACGCCCCGCTCGTGATGCGGCTCTCGGAGGATTTCCTCGCCGAGGCGACCGCCTCGCTCGACGCGGTGGGCGCGCACAAGCTGCCGTACAGCAACCCGTCCACCGGCGATTGCATGGAGGGCGAGTCCTCCGTGTCCATCGGCGGTCTCCCCGGCGCGTTCTGCTCCCCCTCGTGCGGGCCCGCCACGCCCTGCCCCAAGGACACGCACTTTGGCGCCACCGCGGAGGGCCAATGCGTGCTGGAGACGCCCGGCCACAACCAGCCCACGCAGTGTGCGCTGATTTGCAAGCCGGGCGCCGGCGGCTGCCCCCGCGGCGCGTCGTGCCAGCCCATCCAGGGCCTCGGCATCTGCACGTACCCCACCGGCCCCCGCGAGGAGACGCCCGAGGAGACGCCCGAGGAGGAGACCCACTGAGAGGTCGGGCGAATCGCGCGCGCGCGCCGACGACGCGCGCGCGCGACGTACAAAAGTGTAAGCGCCTCCTGAGGAATCTTTTTCGCTAAAAGTTTGTCACAAAGACCTTTGTCACAACACTACGTCTGGTTTTCGCGCGTTCCAAAACTCCGGACCGCCTCGTACTCCTTCTTGGGCAGCGGCGCGTGGTACACCAGCGAGTGGAACACCCAGTGCCAGTCCACCACGGGCACGCCCAAAACCCTGCCCACGGCGACGCCGGACCCGTCGCCGCCGTCCACGACCGCCGTCGCGCCCTCCGCCCACCCGAACCGCTCCAAATCCGTCTCCTCCTCGGCGCTCGCCTGCGAGTCGGGCACCGACTCGGGAATCTCCGTCTCGCAGAAACGATCTCCGACGCCGTTTTCGGTTT
>ENA-OUOG01000562-OUOG01000562.1-marine-metagenome-genome-assembly--contig:-NODE-562-length-48412-cov-4.227765_pt1 | contig 48412 bp, 47 predicted proteins | sample MGYA00248635_ERZ508505 | MGnify/ENA primary metagenome ERZ508505 (study PRJEB26176, sample SAMN06267871) | marine metagenome | isolation source: Saanich Inlet, British Columbia, Canada | place: Pacific...
CGATTTGACCACCAACGACCCATCAAAACAAATGCAACATGAAAGTGGTGGTTTGACAATGGATGCCACCGGTGCAGAAAATCATACAACTCTATTAGTGATCGAGCCTTCGCCGATAACCCACGAATTGATTTGGATTGGATCTGATGATGGAAAGGTACACATCACTCAAAATGGCGGATTAACTTGGCAAGACGTAGGCACAAATATCAAGGGTCTGCCTCAAGGAAGTTGGATCACACAAATCAAAGCATCGAATAAAAGACCTGGCGAAGCCTTGCTAGTGGCTAATGATTACAGACGTTTTAACTATACCCCTTATGCTTACCGCACCACAGACTACGGCAAATCATGGGTCCGTATTGTTGATCAAAATGACGTCAAGAGTTATGCCCTCTGTATTGTTGAAGACCCAATAGAAGAGCGGTTATTGTTTTTAGGTACTGATGACGGGCTCTATTGCTCCATCGATGCTGGAAAAAACTGGCGAAAATGGACCAATGGGTTCCCAACAGTTTCTGTAAAGGACTTGGTGATACACCCCAGAGAGCATGATTTGGTTATCGCCACATTTGGTCGCTCTGCTTGGGTCCTGGATGACATTAGAATTTTGCGCGCATTAGCCAAGAATTCCGATATGATCAATAATGATCTGGCATTAGCGCCACCGCCAATCGGTTATCTTGCCGCCTATCAGCAACCCACAGGCTCTCGATTTGGTGCTGATGCCATGTATCAGGGAGACAATAAGCCTTCAGGAGTGGCATTGACCTATTATGTTAATCAAGCCAAACAAAAAGATCCTGACGCCGCTACAGAAAATGGAACGCCAACAGCGAGCAAAAAAGACAGTCTTATTTTGCAAATTTTTGAAGGTCAAGACTTGATCCGCACCTTGAAGAAAAAAACACCGGACAGTACTGGTTTTTACAGATGGCGATGGCGTATGGATAAAAGTGGAGTACAACGCCCCTCTCGCAACCCTAAGCCTTCGCGTTACGAACCAAGTGGCGGTTGGGTTGCTCCTGGCGACTACCGACTGGTCCTGAATTATGGCGACCAGAAATCAGAGCAAATGATCAAGATCCAGGCTGATCCAAGAATTCCATATAATGCTCATGCCTATGCCCTGAATCAAACATTACTGCAAGAGGTGCAAACCATGACCGAAAGCATTAAAGAAGTTATTGATCAGTTAGCACACAGCAGAGACGCCGTAATTGATCTGACTCAACGCATGTCAGCAATTGATGCGCAACGTTTTGAAGCCCACATAGACAGCAGCAAGACGATCAATAAAGAGATCAACCAACTGATTGACCTGTTTTTAGGGGCCAACGACGAGCGCCAAGGAATCACGGCGTCATTAAAGGTTACCGTCATGGAGCGCATAGGTCAATTGAATTGGTATGCAAGCAGCCGCCCTAATGGGCCCACAGCAACTGAGCAGCAACTCTTGGTCAATGCCAAAAACGCATATGAAAAGGCGGTTACTCAAGTCAATGAGTTTTATCAATCCAAATGGGAAAACTACCAGAAAACTATTGAAATATTGGACTTGTCCCCATTCAAGGCCCACAAACTATTTAACACAAATGAATAAAGCATCTTTACTGTTTCTTATCGCGTTATTTGGCTTTTCATGTATCGCGCCAATGATGGGTCAATCTAAGGCGGAAAAAGACCTTGGGTCTTGGTTCTTGTTTTTTAACCAACATCAATTTTCAGAACACTGGAACACGCTGACTGAAGTCCAACATAGAAGTTATGCGTTTGGCACAAGATTCAATCAGTTACTCATGCGCACGACGCTCAATTATAAGTTCAGTAACGCCGTATCGGTTGGCGCTGGCTACGGGCTCATACCCACTGACAATACCTATGAGATTATCGAAGATGAATCTTTAACCTATGAACACCGGATCCATCAGCAGCTGATCATGCGACAAAAGTTCTCAGGTCTGACTTGGATCCATCGCTACAGACTAGAACAAAGGTTTTTAGAAGACGGCCAAGGGGGACATCAATTGTCTCATCGCGCCCGTTATATGGGTCGTGTCAATTTTAAATTGAATGCCCAGTGGTCTATCTCTGTATTTGACGAAGTATTTTTGAATTTGCAAAAACCAACATTCAGTCAGAATCGACTTTATTTCGGAATGGGCTATCAAACTACACCAAAACTCAATGTGCAACTTGGATTCCTTAAAAATCATTTTAATGCGGTACGGTATAACCGTCTGTTAGTGACCCTTTGGTATAACACCTCTAGCTAATGACTTTTAACCAAAAAACACTTTTACAGCAACAAAATTCATAACTTTATCATCAAAATCTGAAAAAATGACGCGCAATATTTTTACCATAATGTTACTGGCTATAGGGCTCGTGGCCTGTAAACAAGACCAAAAGAACTCTAATGAACAAGCACCTGCACCGGTGGCGAAAGAACAACAGAAGACTAAGTCGAATTCTAGTGGCGGACTTGTGGTTCGCCTAGAACCCAAAAGTGACAGCCAAGCTTCTGGTGTTGCCATATTCGTAGAAGAGGGTTATGACATCAGAATGGTCAGCAAGTTTGAAGGACTCAAACCTGGTCAACACGCCATTCACCTGCATGAAAAAGCAGATTGTTCCGCCACAGACGGCACTTCTGCAGGAGGTCATTGGAATCCAACCTTTGAAAAGCATGGTGCATGGGGCGACCCAGCGGGTTACCACCGTGGAGATATTGGCAATTTTGAAGTCGCATCGGACGGCACCGCCAAATATTCGTTTAAAACTGATCAATGGTGCATTGGTTGTGGGGACCCACAGCGCGATATCCTGGGTAAGGCAATCATCATCCATCAAGGCATGGACGATCTTACCTCACAGCCTAGTGGTGCTGCGGGCGCACGTGTGGCCTGCGGAGGCATTATTCAATAACAGAGCTGATTACAAATCGATCACGACCTGATCGATGCCGCGACGCACTTTTGCGAAGGAAGCAAAAGAGTCATCTGGTGCTCTAAAGCCAATAGGCACCACGAGCACAGGTGTGATGTTTAATGGGTCCAATCCGAGAACATTAGTGTATTGATCTGGATAAAAGCCCTCCATAGGACAAGCATCAATTCCTTCAATCGCACAAACCGCCAAAATATTTCCTAACGCAATGTAGGCCTGTTTTGTCATCCATTGGACACGCTCACCATGAGACATACCACATATTTCGCTTACCATATGTGCTTGAAAAGGCGCCAAAATTTCCTCAGGTGTTTGACGGATTTTTCGAATCAAATCAAAATAACCATCGACGAAGTCCTTATCCAGTATATTCTCAATACAAATCACTAATACCGCCGAAGATTGGCGAACTTGTTGTTGGTTCATAGTCGCAGCCACCAACTTTTCTTTCAAAGATTGATCTTGCACAACTACCATTTTAAGGGGCTGTAGACCGTATGATGTCGCCGTGAGATCAAACGCTTGCTTCACTACGGCCAATTGATCTTTAGATAGTTGGCGGGTATTATCAAATTTTTTACAAGCATAACGCCACTGTAACTGTGCTATAACTTCAGACTTCATCATGAACTATTTTTTTTGCAAATGTATTATAAATCATAGAAATTCAAACGCGCAAGTAGAGGAAGTTGCCGAGTATGGTGGGCAGTCTACACCTCAAAAAACCATAATTTAATCGCCAGTATACTCACCATAATGACTAAAAACGTTCTTATGAAACCATCTCCCATTTTTACTGATAATCTGCTCGATATCCATGCACCCAGTGCATTACCGATGGCAAGAATCAACCCGATTTTAAAATCGACTTTATCGTTCACCACAAATACAGCCAAAGCTGCAATACTATAGAGCAAGACAACAAACACTTTGGTCGCATTGGTGCGGACCAAGTTAATGTTATGGGCGTAGTGCAAATAAAGAATGATCAAAAATCCAATCCCCGCGTTGAGAAAGCCGCCATAAATTCCTAAAAAGAAAAAGATAACGACCCCCTGCCAAAGTGCTCTCCCGGTAACTTTTTCAGCAATGTCTTTTAATTTCATTTTGGGCTTGAAAACAATTATGGCGATCACAATCACCATAATGACGGCCAATATTTTGTTAAACAAGCCTTCATCGATCACTACAGCAATATTTGCCCCAATAATTCCTCCTACAGTCGCAGACAATCCCACATAAGTATTGAAAGGAAAGGTAGACACTCCTTTACTGCGGAACCCCATTGTCGCCATGAACGTTTGGATCACTATAGCCACACGATTAGTGCCATTGGCTACAGAAGGTGGTAACCCCAAGAATATCAAAAAAGGCAGGGACAGCAGGCTACCGCCACCAGCAATTGTATTGATAAAACCCACAGCAAATCCAATGAGAATGAGCATGGGATAGTGATACCACATTTCCATAATTCAAAGGTACTTTTAAAATCTCACTCTCCTGAAAAATATTTCAAACCAGCAGTATGTTTTTTTGAAAAAGCATCCTATATTTGCAACCGCATTGGAGAAATGGCAGAGTGGTCGAATGCGGCAGTCTTGAAAACTGTTGAGGGTCACACCTCCGGGGGTTCGAATCCCTCTTTCTCCGCAAATCAAAAACCTTAACTATTGTCTGTCAATTTGTTAAGGTTTTTTTGTTTTCTTTGAATAACGTAACAGATCATCGCCCATCATGCTTTTCAATACCAGTTATGCCAATAAAGAATTTGATCATGAAAGTGTTGCCATTGTTGGCCCCTCCTACTCATTGATTCAGAAATTGGTCAATGGCCCAAAGGGATCGAGTCGCCTCATTATTGATGGTTTTAGTCCTAAGATTCAAGCACAGATCAAGTCGTCATCGTCGCTACACTATGCCAACATTGAATTGAGACCAAAAGGCATTATCGTGCACTTTACCCAAGGTCTAGAGCGATTTGCCTGGATCATCCCATACTACCGATTAGCCATATACAATACCAGTAAATTCAGTATTCATTATGATGGACAGTTTATAAAATTCAGAAAAGACAAGCATTATAAAAGCGCCAAAGGCTTCATTGAAAAAATGGCTCAGGACAAGATTGATTTTTTGAATCTGGATTACTATCAAGATTAATATAACGCACTCACGGCTTGAGAGCATAAAAAAACCCACAGGAATCCTGTGGGTTTTTTGCCTCTTAAAGGGATTGATTATCTCTTCACTAACTTGAGATTGGCTACAGAACCCTCGCGGTAAACACGAACAAAATAGGTTCCAGAGGCCAAGCCAGCAACATCTACTTGTGCTTGGTTACTGTTAACCGCCATTTGATAGACGGATTGACCAAGAACATTGCGAATTTCCAATTTCTCGATTGGTGCATTAGAGGCCACTGTAAATTGTGTTTCGGCTGGATTGGGATACAAACTCAGGCCCATAGACTCTTGACTAGTGGTGCCTAACACTCCAGCTACTGTAAAAGTGAATGGCTCAGAGAAATCTCCTTGAGCACAATCCGTGTTACCACGAACTCTCCACCAGTAGGTGTAGCCTTCTTGCATGCCTAATACCAAAGACGAATTAAATTCACTTGACTGAGCAAATTCTACGTCTGTAAAATCAATATTTCTTGAAACCTCTAGATCATAACTCACAACATACTGACCTTCATCAGTCCAAGATAGTTCATAAACAATCGGAATATCGATGGCTTCATCTTCAGGGACTAAAAGATCAGCAACTGGCACGTCAGCACTACTTGACCCAAGAACAGTAACCGTTACAGGAAACTCTTGAGTTTCATTTACACCGACCACTTGAACTAAAAATACATAATCACCAGTGGCGAGATTATTCATGCCTGATAATTCTAAATTACTGGTCCCTTCAGTACTCAAAGTTGGGTCAGAAAAAGTCCCCGAAACCCCTGAAGGGAGACTAGAGACACCAAATGTAACACCATCAGCATAACCGTTTAAAGGCAAGAAATCAACCGCTACAAGAGCGGTGTCATCTCCTTCGCATACTGCGACGCGACCATTGTGTGTCGAGGCAAAGAAATCACTAGTCGCTAAACCAGTGAGAATAATTGATACAGCCTGTTGGCCATCAAGAAGATTAGCTCCTTTGTGACTAATGGTCACGTAATAGGCCCCTAAAGCTCCTGGTACTTCAATCTTTTCGATGTTGTCAACAATATTGTCCCCTGTCGTCGCTGCTGCCGCAAAGTTAAAAGGATCTAACTTCCAAGGCGCGTAAACATCACCACCTGGAGTCGTCATACGCATGTCTAAGTCATTGATCAGCATTGGCGTTGGATCATCTTCACTACTGGCATTACCAGGCAACATGACTCCCGGAGCATCCGTCCATGTGATGGACCCCATCAAATCATCTGAGCCGTTCGAGTTAACTGCAAAACTCATGGTTTCGCCTGAGGCCAAAACGTCTTCTATAATATAAGAGCCGTTATTCATCGAACCGATGACCTCTGCCCCACGCTGCACATTCAATAAGCCCCAACCAAATCGGTAATCTGGACCGTCAGCACTTCCGGCCTCGTCAGCGGTATGAAGTGAAAGACCTCTCAAAGAGGCACTGTTCATATAGCTACCGTTCAATTGGTTATAGTATTGTTGCAATAGCATCAAACTACCAGCGACATTTGGGCTGGCCATAGATGTACCACTGTAGTTGGCATAAGCCTGGTTTGAACCTGCCAAAGAAGAATACATGTTCACCCCTTTACCTGAAATGTCTGGCTTAATTCTTCCATCGTCTGTTGGTCCCCAGCTGCTGAATCCAGACATACTGACACTAGATGGTCCTGTATAATTCAGTACCTCAAAAGTTGCTGCGACTACTAAATTATTTTTGGCAGTACCCATGTCTGTAAGATAATCAAATCCACTATCTCCAGTATTTACACCACTCTGACGATCGTTTCCTGCGGAAACAACCGGTAAATAATATGGTGCATTGTAGGTGATATTGTCCATTCCGCGTGCGTCCGCATCGTAGTAGCCTAACCTCCAAAGAGGAAGGTTCTGGATGCCAGCTCCATAGGAATGATTAGAGACTAATAGCCCTTCGCCAGCAGCCGTAATCATCTCAGGATAATCACTGAACCAATCATGAGCCCACAAGGTTCCTTCAGGAAGCATTCCTTTGGCAGCACCATTAACAACATCACCGTTACCAATCATGGTTCCAGCAACGTGTGTGGCATGATCTCCTGTGCCTGCAGCACCATCTCTCTGGTCGACACGTCCCACTAGCAACTGATGCGTTGCTCGGACACCGCCTCCATCCCACTCACCGACGATCATGTTTTCGCCATTGAGATCAAGATTAGTCGCACCACCGGTATGCAAGGTATTGGCACGAGTTGTGATTCCTCCCTCTCTGTTGTGAGAAACACGGTATTTGGGTTGACCATTTTCATAAACCCCGATAAGAGAAGCAATGCCCCCAAATTCAGATTGAATTGTTGTTGGCCAGTCGTAAATTGCTGCAAGCTCATAAGCCCGCGCTCTGTTCTCGGCTTCAGCCGCAGAAAATTCTGTTTTTAGCGCATTGAGTTTGTCCATATTGTAATGGCTCACAATCTGCGCCCGCTCTGATGGCGTCTGTGCCACAGCAACAGCAGAGACCAAAAGAAGCGCACTAAATAATTGAGTTGTTTTTGTCATCGTATTTTTTTTTTTGTGAATTTACAAAACATATCGGGATTGAACAATCATCACAAGTGAAATTAACAGTCTTTAGAAATCAATAATGCAACAGCGCCAAGAATTGCGCTATCCATGGAGGCCGATTGGCGGATTGAGAAGTGCTCCAATTGTTTGGTATAGGGAAAAGTACTTATCGAGGCCATCAAGCCATCCGAGAAATAAGGCCACGCCTGTGCTATAGAACCACCAAAGATGACTCCTTCTGGCGCCAATATCGATAAACCTATTTTGACAGCCTCCCCCAAATGTTTGCCATATGATTCGAAAGCGCTCAAAGCTTCACTATCTCCCAATTGGGCCCTACTGTATAGACCATGAGCAGTTTCATTGTATTGCTTTGTGAAAAAGGCGCTAGCAGTATAGTCCTCTATTATGCCTTGCTTGTAGGGCAACATTCCGAGCTCACCGGCACCGCTAAGCGCACCCTTGTAAAGTTGTCCATTGATCACAATCCCCATGCCCAATCCAGTGCCTAAGGTGATGCCGACAAAATTCTGCCAATCTGAGGCCCCTCCAAAACAATGTTCGCCAAGAGCAAAGCAGTGCGCATCGTTATTCAACGCTACCGGGACGCCAAAATCGCGAATCAGTAGATCCGCCAATGGCAAACCACTCCACGACGGTATATTTTGCAAATCAACTATCAATCCCTTATTGGTGTCTACAATACCCGGGGCTCCAACCCCGATTCCTCTAATATCGGTATGCCAAATCTTTTTGATTTCATTGATCAACTGAAACAACAGTACTTCTGAAGGCAATTTTGCATCAATGACAAGATTCAACTCTTTGACCACAATCCCATGAGATACCAGACCAAATTTAAATGAGGACGCACCAATATCGATCCCTAAATAGATTTCCTCTCTCATAAATTATTTCAATTAAATGGTTTTGTTTTGCACCAACGGTTTGGACCAAAATCCAATGGATAGAATATAAAGTAACGGCAAGAACAGGCCCATAAGTCCCCACTTTAGGCCTAGAATATCTCCCAACAGGCCAATAATCAGAGGAATGATGGCGCCTCCAGCAATTCCTGTACAAAGAAGACCTGCCATCGCGCCGTGGTGTTTTGGGACCGAATTAAGTCCAAGGGCAAATATAATGGACCACATCACAGAAATGGTAAAGCCCAAAAACGGAAAGGCCAAAACGACCAGCTTAGACGGACCAAATAATGCCACCGTGAGGGCAAGAATTGTGGCCGTGGTCGCGAAAATCAAAACCTTTCTACTGCTCATCACCTTGAGCAGGAATAAGCCAAGGACACAGCCTACAGTGAGCATCGCCCAAAAGTAAGAGACCGTTTGAGCCCCAATAGTCTCGGGGTCATAGCCGTGGTATTCTGCCAAAAATGGTGAGAGCCAATTGCCTATACCTTGCTCAAATCCAACATAGGCGAAAATCCCAAAAAAGTACAACAGCGCCTTCCTGTCTTGAAACACGACCTGATACATCTGCCAGGATGGGGCAGACTCATTCAATTGATTGGATTTTGCGGGATAACGCGCAAAACGGGCAAAGACCAATAAAATCAAACTCATCACACTAAAAAAGACATAAAGACTGATCCATGGTTTATCGGGGGCAATCCATTGTATCAACTTTTGTATCGGACCCCAAGAATCAGCCGAAGGATTCACAACAAAGACATAGAGCATAGGACTCAGAAAAGAAGCTAAACCAAAAACCAACTGGGCCAAAACAGAATTGAACGCAAAATGTTCCACGCCTCCTGCGATTCGTAGCATAGGATTGATGATCACTTGCAACACGGCCATGGCACTTCCTAAAACAAAAAGCGTGATGACAAATGATGCATAATTTTGGTTCCAAACAAAAAAACCACAACCGGCGAAAATAACACCAAAAGAAAGTTGCAACAAAAGTCGATCACTATAGCGCTCAGCGAGAAACCCAGCAGGAATCGACATGACGGCATAGGCAATAAAAAATGCAAAGGGCAGCAATCCTAACTCAGCGAGAGAAAGGTCATAACTGTCTTTAACCGCTACAATAATGGAGTTTAAAATATTGGTGATGAAGGAAATCACAAAAAACACCAGCAATACGAGCAAAACGGTGTTTCTAAAACGGATTTGATCAGACATAAGAATTGGCTATGTTTTTTGGACTTGTTTAAAGTTAATCATTCTCAATAGACTCTATGGCGATAGTGTGATTAACTTTATTAAAGTAAAAGAATAAATGGATTTGGCAGCGATTTCTCATGCCCTGGATTTCTTAAATTCCCACGATACCCCTATTTTTGCAGAAAATTATACATCATGAAATATATTTGGACGTTTTGCATTTTTTTGAGTTTCGTGCAGACCCACCAGGCACAAAGAGCAAATTATGAGTTGGTTTGGTCCGATGAGTTTGAGGGCAACGGCGCTATTGATCCTGAAAAATGGCATCACCAAACACAAATTCCAAATGGGCAAAGCTGGTATAATGGCGAAATCCAGCATTATACAGACCGCATCGAAAATTCTTTTGTCAGTGAGGGCACACTCAAGATCATGGCCAAAAGAGAAACCTACACCAACCAAGGGGTCACAAAAGATTTTACTTCAGCACGTCTGAATAGCAAATTCGCGTTCACCTATGGGCGTGTGGTTGTGAGAGCCAAGCTCCCTTTTGGCATCGGCACCTGGCCAGCGATTTGGATGCTTGGAAAAAACATCATTGAACCAGGAGCTTATTTTACGAGCACACATGGCACAACCTCATGGCCTGCATGCGGTGAAATTGACATCATGGAGCATTGGGGTAATAATCAAAATTACATCTCTAGCGCTCTCCATACGCCGTCTAGTTTTGGTGGCACAGTGAATACAGGCGGACAATTCGTATCAAATGTTTCTGATGAATTTCATGACTATATTTTGGAATGGGATGAAGAGCGAATGATATTTTCTGTCGACAATATCGTCCACTACACCTATCAACCCGATCCGCAAAACATGGAAACCTGGCCTTTTGACGCGGATCAATATATGTTATTTAATGTTGCTATTCTGCCCGAAATAATCCCGACCAACTTCACTGAAGACGCGATGGAAGTGGATTATATCCGAATTTACCAAAACAATCTTGCCGCCGGAGATTTCGAACAACCATTGAACCAACCATGGTACCCTAATCCAGCTCGTGATCACATCACGCTTCAAGATGCCAGCGATTATATGGGCGGAACTGTCAAAATATTCGGCATTGATGGTGCTTTAATCGGTGTTTTTGAAGTATCGGCCACCTCATTGATTCTAGACATGTCCTCTTACGCCTCCGGTTTATACTATGTGGTACTTGAATCCGCATCACAGCGCCACACCAATACCAGTAAAGTCATTAAGTTCTGACATCACCACTGAACTAAAAACAAAGAAGAGGACCTCGTTACGGGATCCTCTTCTTTGTTTACGGATGGCGCTAATGCGACAATGCCTTAATAAAACGTCACTGAACCTGTGGCTATGTCGTACATGGCACCAATAATTTTAATGTCACCCATATCTTCAAGCTCTTTGAGCACCTCACTTTGATTTCTGATATTATCAATGGTCATTTCTACATTTTTCTTGGCAACAGCATTGACAAAATCAAGATTGGCCGATGTGCGTAAATCAGCTTCTTCTGGGGAACTTACCGCGGCAACAGCTGGTTCGATTTTCTGAATTAAAGCGCTTAGATTGCCTAACCTTGCATGATCGCATGCACCTTTGACAGCACCACAACTCGTATGACCCAAGACCACAATTAACTTTGTCCCCGCCAACTTAGAGGCGAATTCCATACTCCCCAAAATGTCTTCATTGACAAAGTTTCCTGCAATACGGACACTAAAGATGTCCCCTACTCCTTGGTCAAAAACCAATTCAGCAGAAACCCTCGAATCAATGCAACTCAGTATGGTCGCAAAAGGATATTGACCACTAGTGGTGTCCTGCACCTGTGCTAGTAAATCTCGTTCAACTTGTGTCTTATTTAAAAATCTCTGGTTGCCGGCCACGAGCTCCTCTTGTGCTAATGCAGGGGTCATGGCATTTTGTGTTTCTCTGGTATGTGCTTTCATAATAATTATTTTTTCTGATATGATTTTGAATAGAAAAATTCTGTATAATTCTCGGCGTTAACCAACATTCCTTTTTTTGATATGAGTTTTATTTCGATGTTCTTCAACAAGGCTTTTTCCACGAAGTCATTCAAAATTTCGATGATGTCATGATCAAGATAGCGTGTTTTGCGCACATCTAATTCTAAATGAGTATTTTCTTTGAGATTATTCAACTCCTTAAGAATGGCTCCCTTATTGATAAAAGTGACTTCTTCGGCAAGCGTTATTCTTATTTTCGGAACACCATTGCTTTTGTCCTCCAAATGCAAAAAGTGAGAGTTTTGGTAGCTTTTGACCAAAATGACCACGATGCCAACGGCCAAACCAATGCCAATTCCGGTCAATAAATCCGTCAACAAAATACCCAAAACGGTAGTGATGAATGGCACAAATTGCTTCCATCCCAATTGATACATAGATTTGAACAACGCCGGTTTGGCAAGCTTATAGCCTACGATCAATAGAATAGCAGCCAATACCGATAGTGGAATCTGATTCAGCAAATTAGGTATGAGTAATACCGATACCAATAAAAAGAATCCATGAATGATCGCCGATAGCTTTGTTTTGCCACCCGATTGAATATTGGCAGAGCTCCTGACAATGACTTGAGTCACCGGTAAGCCACCAATAAAACCAGAAAGCATATTTCCAACACCTTGAGCCCAAAGTTCTCTATTGGTTGGCGTCACATTTTTGTCAGGATCAAGGCGGTCTGTTGCTTCAACACACAATAAAGTTTCTAAACTTGCCACAAGGGCAATAGTGAATGCTGTGACCCATACATCAATGCGGAAAAAAGCTTCAAAATTAGGCAACATGAATTGAGCCAAAAATCCTTCTATACTGCTACTAACAGGTACTTGAACCATGTTTTTTGGCAAGATTTGAAAGGCAGTTTGATCATTGAAGGTCACAAACAGAACCCCCATGACGACGGCCAAAAATGGCGCCTGTATCCATTGAAGGAATCCCGGTAACTTGACCTTTATTTTATCCCATGTTAACAATACTACCATAGAAATAATAGCAATCACAGTAGAGCCTAAACTCAACATATTCAATGTTTTGATAATTTCACTAAACGTATTTTCTCCATCTACTTGACGAAAAGCAAAATCACCTTCAGGGTCCGCATCAAAACCAAAAAAATGAGGAATTTGTTTCAAAATAATGATCAAGCCAATACCCGTGAGCATACCCTTAATGACCGCAGAAGGAAAATACAAACCGATGATCCCTGCCCGAACCAGGCCCAAGACTATCTGCAATGCGCCCGCAATAACCACAGCAGCCATAAAATTTTGGTAGCCACCTAAAGCAGAAATAGACGTAAACACAATGGCGGCTAATCCGGCCGCTGGCCCACTGACCCCGATCTTAGAACCACTTAAAGCACCGACAACAATACCACCAATGATGCCCGCGATGAGCCCTGAAAATAATGGCGCTCCACTGGCCAAAGCAATACCCAAACATAATGGGAGGGCGACGAAAAAAACGACAATACTTGCCGAAAAATCATTTTTAATATTTTTAAACATATGAGTGTTTTCGACCGTCTCAAGACGGTCAATGAATAATAATTGAAAAACGCGAAGAAAGAATTATACCTGTTCTGGGGGAAGCAGTATAGGATTTGGGTAGCCTTGATGGACTTGGTCAGAATAACCATTAAAAAGCTCTTGGACCACTGCAAGGTCGATAAAATTCAGCTCTATTTTCAAATCAACTGTGCACTCCTCTTTTACATCATCGGTCCACTCTAGGCTCGACTCCTTTTCATGCTCCTCCTCCACAGACAACCACTGAACAGTTTCCTTGTTGACATCAACAATGTGCACCAACACCATAGGGGTCAGAAATAAACACAAAAAGAAGAAGGCACTAATGGTACGTAAATGCAAGGACAATAATTTTTTTCACAAAGATAATATGATAGAAAAAATGAACAAGAAAATTCATCAAATTATTCTGTGTCATGGAGCAATGGTCAAATAAAACACCTGCTGATCTATCGTGACCAGCTGCCCGCTCTTGCCTACTGACACTCATTATTTGAGGAGTGTCGCAGCAATTAAAAAACAGTTATCTTTATCCATTAAATACATGACCATGACACTAAAACCACTACTGACTTTATTGCAAGGCGCTTTTTTAATGTTTTGTATGATCACAGCGGCGCAAAATTCTGACGATAATTTCAGAGAAAGATATGCTGCAACCATAACCGCTGAAGACCTCAGCACATTACTCTATACTGTTGCTTCTGATTCGATGCAAGGCAGAATGACAGGCACCGAGGGTCAGAAAATGGCTGCGGATTATTTGCGTACCTTCTATCAAAATCACAACATTCCTCCAGCACCAACAATGGAAGGTTATTACCAAGAAATCCCTGCCGAATATTTCACAAGAATGGAAAATCCAGTCCGCTCAGAAAATGTCATTGCTTACATCGAAGGCACGGAACTTCCTGACCAAGTTGTCGTCCTTTCGGCTCACTACGATCATGTGGGTATGGATGGTGACACAATTTATAATGGTGCGGATGACGATGGTAGTGGCACTGTAGCGCTCATGGAGATTGCAGAGGCCTTTCAATTGGCCAAAGAACAAGGGCACGGACCCAAAAGATCACTGCTGTTCTTGCATGTTGCTGGTGAGGAAATTGGATTGTATGGGTCACGCTATTATACAGAGCACCCGATTGTCCCTCTTGCGCAAACACTTTGTGACCTTAACACAGATATGATAGGCCGTATTGATCCCCTAAAGAACGGTAACGACAACTATATCTATCTCATTGGTAGCGATAAATTAAGTCAGGCCTTACATGATTTATCGGAAGAAGTCAACAACAGATATGTTCAATTAGAATTAGATTATACTTTTAATGCCGACGATGATCCAAATCGATTTTATTACCGCAGTGATCATTATAACTTTGCCGAAAAGAATATTCCGGTCATCTTCTATTTTAATGGTGTCCATGAAGACTACCATAGACCAACGGACACACCCGATAAAATAAATTACCCGCTAATGGCCAAGCGGGCTCAATTGATTTTTCACACCGCCTGGGAAGTCGCCAATCGTCAAGACCGCATTTTTGCCGACAAACTCTCAGAGCAGAAAGAACAAAATTAAAAAGGAAAACCCCGATCTCACGATCGGGGTTTTTTCTTCTGGGTGGAAGACGGGATTCGAACCCGCGACCCTCGGTACCACAAACCGATGCTCTAACCAACTGAGCTACAACCACCATTAAATAACTGCTCTAAAAGCGGAGGCAAATATAATTTAAAAAGCTACTTTCCGCAATTATTTTTGACAAATTAAATCAAATCTGTTAGTGCACTAACTGCAGGGTATCTCTCACTCGTAAACCCTTCTGCAAAATCAGTTCCAATGAGCCTGCCGAGATTTTTATATCGGTAGCTCAAACTGTCCTTCACATTCTCTGTAGAAATTGGCGTCATGGGCTCCTTACTGTTTGGGTCATAAAACTGACTCTTGTAGGCAAAAACCGCGGCTAGTTTGGTTTCCATATAGCCCGTTACATCTACAACAAAATCAGGTTCCAGATCATTCCATTGGATGTAATGATAAACATGCTTGGGCCGCCACGACAATTGATCAACCCCATCGCTAGAAGTTCTTATGTTTTTTAAGCCTGACAGAAAGCATGCATCACTGACCAGCTTACTCCCTTTGGGGTGGTCAATGTGGCGGTCCTCAACAGCATTACACAACACAATTTTGGGTCGCGTTGCACGGATGATCTGGATCAATTTCAATTGATTCTGCTTATTATTCTCAAAAAAACCATCGGCCAAGCCCATGTTATGGCGAAAGGTAACGCCTAGTATTTTTGCTGCTGCCATGGCTTCGTCATGACGGATTTCTGGAGTACCACGAGTCCCGAGCTCACCCTGAGTGAGGTCGACAATACCAACGCTTCGGCCCTGTGCAATCTCTTTGGCAATAGTTGCCCCAGCACTCATCTCAACATCATCAGGATGTGCGCCAACGGCCAAAATATCAACTGTGCGTAATGTATTCATAGGATTTATTTAATGACATTAATGGCTTGCGTGATGTCGCGAATCAGGTCTTCAACATCTTCAATACCAACAGACAACCTAATCAAATGATCAGAGATGCCCATCGTTTTTCTGGCCTGCTCTCCGACAATCGAATGAGAGGTTGCTGCCGGCAATAATGCTGTTGACTCAACACCAGCAAAACTCAAAGACCGTTTGATGACTCGGAGCGCCTCCAAAAACTGCTCTGCATTTAATCCAGCGGCCAGCTCAAATGAAATCACACCAGAAAATCCTTTCATTTGGCGTTTGGCTATCTCATGACTCGCATGACTCTTTAGCCCAGGGTAATGAACCTTGGCGATGCTTGGGTGCGCTTCAAGCCATTCTGCAATAAACTGGGCATTCGCATTATGGCAAGCAACCCTGAGGCCCATCGTTTTGATGCTCCTCTCGAGTAACCATATGGTGTATTCGCTAAGATTGGCCCCAAACATTTTGGCAGACGAAAATATTCTGTCCCGATGGACTTTACTGCAAGAAATAGTACCCGCTAATATATCACTGTGCCCGCCCATATATTTTGTGGCACTGTGCACCACCACGTCAACACCAAAAAGTGCTGGATTTTGATTGACCGGCGATGCCATAGTATTGTCTATAATGGAAACCAGGTCGCGTGACTTTGCTAACGCACTGATCATGTTGAGGTCAATAACTTCTAGTAAAGGATTAGAAGGAGATTCTATATAAATGACTTTAGTATTGGATTTGATTTTGTCCGAAAAAGCCTTTTGATCTGAACCATCTACGAAGTCATGACTGATGCCATAGTGGGCACATAATTCTGTCAAAAAGTGGTAGGTCCCACCGTAAATGGAAGTCTGGACCACAATATGATCACCCGAATGCAAAAATGCCATAAGCGCATTGGTAATCGCCGCCATGCCACTACCAAAAATTAATGAGGCCTCACAGTGCTCTAAATCCGAAATCTTTTGACAGAGCGCTTGCTGATTCGGTGTGTTGAAGTATCTGGGGTAAAGATCACCTGATTTAACCTGATAATCGTAAGACGTCGCCATATACAGCGGGGACACCGCACTACCATATTCTAGATCATGTAATTCTCCTGAGTGAATACAAACTGTATTAATGCCTTTAACTTTATCCGACATAATCCTGCTTTAAACAATAAAAGTACAAAATACACCTTAGGATTACTATCTTTAACCTGATAAAAGCCATAATAAAACAGATGTATTCTGAGCATATTCATATATGATTTTGGCCCTAACATTTCCTAATGAAAGTACTACTGATCCACATCAAAGAATTGCTTCAAGTTCATCAAAATCCACCACAATGGTTGGCAGGAGAAGAGATGGGACAACTCCCCATATTGCGCAATGCATGGCTACTGCTTAATGGCGATCTCATTGAGGCTTACGGTCCAATGGAAGAGGTCCCTCAAGGAAACTTCCCCAAAATAATAGACTGTACCGGCCGTATTGTTCTGCCAACTTGGTGTGACAGTCATACACATATTGTTTTTGCCGGTAATCGTTCAGGAGAATTTGTCGCTCGCCTCAAAGGCATGACTTATCAAGAAATCGCCGACAACGGGGGCGGCATTCTCAATAGTGCCCTTACCCTGCAAAACACCTCTGAGACGAAATTGATGCAGCAAGCCTCTAAGCGCCTCGAGGAGCTCATGTACTTGGGCACCGGTGCCATTGAAATTAAAAGTGGTTATGGCCTTTCGCTGGATGCCGAAATGAAGATGCTGCGGGTCATCCAGCGGCTCAAGAATAAGTATCCATTGGCGGTAGCGGCGACTTTTTTAGGGGCTCATGCAGTGCCAAAAGAATTTGCGCATAACAAGCAAGGCTATATCGATCAAATTTGCCATGAAATGATTCCTGCCATTGCCAAGGAATCACTCGCCTCTTACATTGATGTTTTTTGCGAGCAAGGCTACTTTTCAGCTGAGGAAACACAACAAATTTTGTCTGCTGGCAAACAATATGGGCTCACTCCAAAGATTCATGTCAACCAATTCAATGCTATAGGTGGTGTTGCTGTTGGGGTTAAAAATGAGGCGCTCAGCGTCGATCATTTAGAATTAATTACAGACGAAGATATTGAGGTTCTGAAAGACAGCAAGACAATGCCTGTGGCTCTCCCCGGCTGCTCCTTCTTTTTGAGCATACCTTATACTCCTGGAAGAAAAATAATTGATTCTGGATTGCCTTTAGCGATTGCCTCAGATTTTAATCCAGGTTCAGCCCCTTCAGGCAATATGAATTTTGTAGTCGCCGCGGCATGCATTAAAATGAGACTTACCCCAGAAGAGGCCATAAACGCCGCGACAATTAATGGTGCGTACGCCATGGGCGTTGGCCATGAATATGGCTCTATTACACCGGGGAAAAAGGCCAGTGTCATCATCACTCAAGAATTAGAATCTTATGTCCAATTACCTTATGCATTTGGTGAAAATCACATCGACCAAGTCATATTAAACGGCCGAATCATATGAGTCAATTTGAGGGCATCGAATCAATAGACCCCAAAGATTTCACCCATCTTCGCCAAGGCGAGACCAAATGGGGCGAAGTCATGGCGATTGTTAGAGACCCGAAAACTCTTGCAACTGAGCCCGCGCGGTATATTCTGTTAGGCATTCCCGAAGATATCGGTGTTCGTGCCAATGGTGGACGACAGGGCGCAACAGAAGCATGGACCCAGACCTTAAGCACCTTGTGCAGTTTGCCCGCACCCCCAAATGAATGGTCCCATGATTTAGCCTTATTAGGGACTGTCTCTTGCAATGACTTACAACAGGCGAGTCTGGGTCTCAATCCCGGTGATCCCGCTGACCAAAAAATATTTCACCAACTCATTACAGAATTAGATGATCGGGTAACGATCATCATCCAAACCATAGTTGAATCGGGCAAAATTCCTATTGTTATTGGAGGCGGACACAACAATAGCTTTGGCTTACTTAAAGGAGCTTCATTAGCCACTAGACAAGCATTGAATTGTTTGAATATTGACACCCATGCAGATTTTCGAGCATTAGAACACCGCCATAGCGGTAATGGCTTCAGTTATGCAGTAGATCAGGGTCATCTGAATCTTTATGCCTTACTCGGCTTGCAAAACGCGATGACCTCGAGAGAGATTCTGGCCAGAATAAGAGCCCATCACCAACAATTCTATCTGGTCACATACGAATCACTGATCGATCAAGAAATAACATTCGACAAGGCACTTCAAAACACGATTGATTTTGTGGGCGCATCTCCTTTTGGCCTTGAAATTGATCTGGACGTCATCGCGCAGATGGGGAGCAGTGCCCAAAGTCCTTCTGGATTAACACTTGATCAAGTGCGCGCCGCGCTCCGGCACATCAAGCAACAGGAACATTGTCAATATGTGCATCTCTGCGAAGGCGCTCCTGAATACGGCACGTCGCACCAACAAGTTGCCAAAGCACTAGCACTGTTGATTTATGATGCAGTTCGCCCTTAAAAAAGCAACTGAACACCCCACAAAAATCAATTCTTTTGAGCCAACAAAGGAACGAAGCGACAGGGGCCATATTCTAGTTTTTCGAACTTAGAGGGCGAAATGCGCCTAAAAACTGTCATGATTTGATTGTCTTCCCCTAGAGGAATCACCAAACGACCGCCTACTTTGAGCTGCTCCAACAATGGCTTTGGCACAAACGGAGCTCCAGCAGTAACGATTATGCCATCATAAGGCGCCTTTTCAGGCCACCCCTTATAACCATCACCAAAAATCATTTTTTTGGGTCTAAAACCCATTTTTGGCAATAAAAGACTGGTTTTTTTAAATAGTATGTTTTGGCGCTCGATCGTATATAATTCAATGCCTAAAGCCACCAACACAGCACTCTGATAGCCACTTCCTGTTCCAATTTCCAATACGCGCGCGCCTGAGAAACACTCTAAAAGTTCTGTTTGGTGTGCCACAGTGTAGGGTTGTGAAATCGTCTGGTCGGCCGCGATAGGAAATGCCTTATCCGTGTAGGCGTGATCCAAAAACCCACTGTCCATGAACCAATGTCGTGGCACTTTATTCATGGCCTCTAAAACCAATGGGTTTTTGATTCCTTTGCGCTGCAGTTCCTCTAACAACTTCTTTCTCTTACCTTGATGTATGTAGGTGTCCTTCATTATTTTTGTGACGGCTCGGCCTGATATTGTCGCCCATTATCGCATTCCTGTACCCATGCGGCAGAGTTGATACATGAATCCTAACAAATCTACTAAAAGCGCTCCGGATTTAACTTGGGTTGGACCCCTAATTTTGGTCAAAAAAAGTATCTTTGTTTGAAACTGTAAGCACATGTTAAAAGCTGGTGTATTTGGTGCAGGACATTTAGGTAAGATCCACCTAAAGCTCCTGGAACAATCGTCTTATTACGAATTGGTTGGTTTTTTCGATGCAGATCGCGAAGCGGCCATGGACATTGAACGACGTCTGGGCTATACTTATTTTGAAGATCCTGACGCGCTCATTGCGCTTTGTGATGTCATTGATATTGTTACTCCTACCCTGCATCATTTCGATGGCGCCCAGAAGGTTTTAAATGCTGGGAAGCACGTTTTTATAGAAAAACCTATCACGCACAGTTATGAAGAAGCTCAAGGCATCATCGCTCTAGCAGAAAAACACGGCGTATTGGGACAGGTCGGGCATGTTGAACGATTCAATCCCGCTTTTACGGCCGTCAAAGATCTGATTGACCAACCCATGTTTATAGAAGCACACCGACTCGCAGAATTCAATCCGCGTGGAACTGACGTTCCGGTTGTGCTGGATTTAATGATCCATGATATTGATGCTATTTTGAGTGTCGTCGATAGCCCAGTGAGGTCGGTAAGTGCCAGTGGTGTATCAGTCATTTCAGAAACACCTGACATTGCCAATGCGCGCATTGAATTTGATAATGGATGTGTCGCCAATCTTACCGCCAGCAGAATTTCCATGAAAAAAATGCGAAAAGTGCGCTTTTTTCAAAAGGATGCATACATTTCTGTTGATTATCTAGACAAAACATGTGAGGTGGTCAAAATGAAAGACGCGCCCAAAAGCCCTGACGATTTTGCCATGGTACTGACCAATGCAGAGGGCATCAAAAAACAAATATATTTTGACAATCCATCAGTTGGCGATAACAACGCCATTTTAGACGAACTCGAATCTTTTGCCCGAGCCATAAACGAAAAGACTACTCCAGTGGTGAGCTTGAATGATGGCGCAGAAGCATTACGGGTGGCCTTATTGGTGATTGATAACTTTAAACAACTCTAATCCTATGAAGAATGTTGCTGTTATTGGGGCGGGGACAATGGGCAATGGCATTGCTCATACTTTCGCCCAAAACGATTACAGAGTCCAACTCATTGATGTTTCTGAGAAAGCACTTGCGGGCGCTTTAGCAACCATTTCTAAGAATCTCGACCGCATGGTGGCCAAAGAGGTTATATCAGAGCAAGACAAAGCCCAGACACTGGCCAATATAACGACTTATACAGACCTAGAAGAAGGCGTTGAATATGCCAGTCTTGTCGTAGAGGCCGCCACTGAACGCCTGGATTTGAAGCTTCAAATATTTAAGGATCTTGATACGTTTTGTCCGGAGGACACCATTTTGGCAACCAATACATCATCGATTTCTATTACCAAAATTGCTTCGGCCACATCACGACCTGACCGCGTAATTGGGATGCACTTCATGAATCCTGTTCCCCTTATGAAATTAGTGGAAATCATTTCAGGTTATGACACCAGTGAAAAAACGCTAGAGACCATCATTAAGATGTCTCAGAAGTTACATAAAATACCCGTTGCGGTGAATGACTATCCAGGATTTGTCGCCAATCGAATATTGATTCCTATGATCAACGAAGCCATTGAGACACTCCATACTGGGGTTGCAGGGGTCTCAGAGATTGACGCCATTATGAAATTAGGCATGGGCCATCCTATGGGGCCATTGCAACTTGCGGATTTTATCGGTTTGGATGTTTGTCTTTCGATACTTCATGTCATGCATGATGGATTCAAACAGCCAAAGTTTGCCCCATGCCCATTGTTGATCAATATGGTCGAGGCTGGGAAACTCGGTGTCAAAAGCGGTGAAGGATTTTATGATTATTCAAAAAGTCGTAAAGCCGAATCTGTAGCCAAACGTTTTCTATAATGCCCAACGCTATAGCACAGAAAATAAAAGCATTAAAGGAGCAAATACCCAGCGAGGTAACATTAGTTGCGGTATCCAAAACAAAACCTATCGACATTTTGCAAATGGCATATGACGGTGGCCAAAGGGTTTTTGGTGAAAATAAAATTCAAGAGATGTCCCGTAAATGGGCTGAATTACCAAAAGACATCCATTGGCACATGATTGGTCATGTACAAACCAACAAGGTTAAGTATATGGCCCCATTTGTCGCACTGGTTCATTCCGTAGACAGTTTTAAACTCCTTAAAGAAATTGACAAGCAGGGACGCAAAAATAACCGTTGCATTCCATGTTTGCTTCAGGTGAAAATCGCGGCCGAAGAAGAAAAATTTGGATTGACAAAAAGCCAGGTTACCGATATTCTTGACTCTGATTTTGTCGCTCAAATGGAAGGTGCTGTTATTGTTGGCCTTATGGGCATGGCGACATTTACTGACGACAAGGAGCAGTTGACAAAAGAATTTTCTTCTTTACAATTATTCTACCAGCAACTCAAAACACCTTATCAATTGACGACCCTTTCTACAGGCATGAGTGCTGATTACCCGCTAGCCATCGCCCTAGGCAGCACAATGATAAGGGTTGGGAGCGCATTATTTGGCCACCGCGAATACCCGCAACAAAGCACCGCCTAGTCAATGTATGCCATTGTCGACATAGAAACAACGGGAGGGAAATATAACGAAGAAGGCATTACCGAAATTGCCATCTACCGATATGACGGTCAGGATATTGTAGATCAGTTTTGTAGTTTGGTCAATCCAGAGCGACCAATTCAGCCATTTGTGGTCAATCTGACCGGAATCAATAATGCGATGCTGCGTCAAGCACCCAAATTCTTCGAAATAGCAAAAAGGATTGTAGAAATCACCAAGGACTGTGTGCTGGTCGCGCATAATGCACAATTCGATTACCGCATCATGTGTACAGAATTCGAACGTCTCGGTTATCCATTCGAAAAGCAAAGTTTGTGCACAGTAGAATTGTCAAAAAAACTAATTCCTGACCAACCCTCCTATAGCCTAGGCAAACTCACAAGATCTTTAGGTATACCATTAAGTGATCGCCATCGGGCGCAAGGAGACGCTTTAGCGACGGTAAAACTTTTCAAGTTATTGCTCGATAAGGATAGTGAAAAAAGCATCGTAAAGAATCTGATACGCCATGACCCAAAAAAGCAACTTGAGCCCAAATTATTAGACCTCATCGCAAGTGCACCAACAACGACCGGAGTGTATTATATGCACAATAAAGACGGCGACATCATCTATATAGGCAAGAGTAAAAATCTCAAAAAACGACTCACACAACATTTTACTGGTGAGCAGAGGAAAGCCAAAAAGATTCAATTAGAAGTGGCTGATGTTCACTTTGAAGTGACGGGCAATGAACTGATCGCTTTACTTAAAGAAAGTGAAGAGATAAAAATACACAAACCATTATACAACAGAGCTTTACGCAAGACTTTGTTTCAATACCAACTCACCTCTTCGATCGACAACCATGGCTATATAAACTTGCAAATAGAAAAATCTGATAAACGCAAAAAGGCCATCACCACCTTTACCAGTTTCCAACAGGCCAAATCGGTTCTTTTCAGAATCACTGAGACCTATAGTCTTTGTCAAAAACTGAATGGATTATATAAAAGCACCTCAAGCTGTTTTCTTCATGGGTTGGACAATTGCCATGGCGCCTGCGTCCAACAAGAAGATCCAGAGACCTACAATTCGAGGGTGAAAGAATTCATCAATAAAAATAGTTTTAGTGCAGAAAATATTCTGATCATCGACCAGGGAAGAACAGTAGATGAACGCTCTGTCGTGGCCATAGAAAATGGCAAATACAAGGGTTTCGGATATTTTCATCTGAATTTTCAGATCCAACGCCCAGAGGTCCTTCAGTCTATTATACGCCCCATGCAGGACAATCGTGATGCCCAACACATTATCCAATCCTATCTGAGAAAACACAAGGTTTTAAAGATATTAAAATTCAATACGGAAGATTAAAATTAAAATCTTCCCTATTTTTAAGTCATAATCCACTAAACATGGTCAAATCGAACCTAAAGCCGTGGCAAAAAGTGCTGCACGAAATCATCTATGAAGCCGACACACCGGCGGGCAAGTATTTTGATGTGGCGTTGCTGATTTTTATTTTGGCCAGTGTCGCCTCGGTAATGATAGAAAGTGTTAAGGGCTTACCCGATCAATTTTATTCAGTCTTGCGGACCATTGAATGGGTCATCACCATACTCTTCACTATTGAATATATCTTGCGCATTATTTGTCTCCAAAATCCAAGACATTATATATTGAGCTTTTATGGCATTATTGATTTCATATCGACCATACCTCTTTATTTGAGTCTTGTGCTATCAGGGAGTTCGGCCCTAGTCACCGTAAGAGCCCTGAGGCTGCTCCGGGTATTTAGAATATTAAAGATTACGCGCTATATTGGCGAGGCCCGACGACTTAGGTCCGCTCTGCAGCACAGCAAACCGAAGATTTTGATTTTTCTTTTCGCTGTATTGATCGTGTCGATCATTACCGGCACATTAATGTACCTCATTGAAGGAGACAACAGTGGCTTTACAAGTATCCCAAGAGGTATTTATTGGGCCATCGTCACCTTGACCACAGTTGGGTTTGGCGATATTGCACCAACAACTCCACTGGGCCAATTCATCGCCTCGATCCTGATGATTTTGGGATATGGCATCATCGCAGTACCAACAGGCATCGTAAGTGCTGAATATGCCAAACACGAGCTGGCGGATGTCCCCAGCAACACCCAGTCTTGTGCACATTGTGGACACCATCAGCATCAAGACAATGCCAAATTTTGCCTTAATTGTGGCAGCGCGCTCAATGCTCCAGAATCATGAACACCGACATGACCTTAGTTTCGATCGTCGGCCCAACGGCCATTGGCAAGACAGCACTGAGCCTCTCAGCAGCAAAGTCTTTAGGCTGCCCAATATTGTCTGCTGACTCACGCCAATTTTATAAAGAGATGACCATAGGAACAGCGGTGCCAAGTGCTGCTGAACTTCAATCTGCTCGGCATTATTTCATACAGCACCGAAGCATTCAGCAACCCTATTCTGTTGGTGATTTTGAACGAGAGGCCATCACGCTCATTGATGAGCTGCAAAAAAAACACGAGCATTTAGTCATGGTAGGAGGTTCGGGTTTGTACACCAAAGCGGTGGTTTCGGGTTTAGACGCTTTCCCAAAAATTCCGGAAACCATAAGAAACGAGCTCAATAAAACACTAGAGGAGGACGGGATCGAGTGCCTTAGAGCAGAATTGCGCACCGTAGATCCAAATTATTTTGCACAAGTAGACCTCAATAACCCCCAAAGAATCATCAGAGGTCTAGAAGTGTATCGAGGTACAGGACTGCCTTTTTCTTCCTTCAGAACGAATCGTGTCAAAAAACGACCATTCAAAATTTTATCTATAGGACTTGAAGCCCCAAGAGAAGTGTTGTATGCGCGCATCAACGCACGAGTCGATGAAATGATGACCAATGGATTGCTTGACGAAGCAAAGGCCTTATTTGACTATCGATCCCTGAATGCATTACAAACCGTAGGTTACCGAGAGTTATTTCAATTCTTGAACCATGAGATGGATCTGGAAAGTGCTGTAGCGTTGATCAAAACCAATACGCGGCGATTCGCAAAACGACAAATGACCTGGTTCAAGAAGGATCCATCAATCCAGTGGTTTGACTATCGAACACCGCACGCAGAGTTGATTCAAACCCAATTAAAACAGATGTGACTCAAGCAGATTGGTCTTTATGTTTTATTGGTCAATTTCTGTTTTAACAACCAATCTAAAGCCTTCGCCGTGGATATTAATGATCTCGACATCATCATCCGTACTGAGGTACTTTCTCAATTTGGCAATATACACATCCATACTTCTGGAGGTGAAGTAATTGTCATCCCGCCAAATCTTGGTGAGCGCCAGTTCACGGGGCATTAAATCATTTTTATGCAACGCCAACAACCGCAACAAATCATTTTCTTTAGGGGACAATTTAATAGGCTTCTCTTCTTTATAGGTCAAATATCTGAGTTTGGCATTAAGATGAAAGTGTCCTAATCTGAAGTCAAATTGCTTACTATCACTGACCGTTTCTTTGGACTTACGCTGTATGATCGCTTTGATTTTCATCAATAAAACCTCACTATCAAATGGTTTGTTCAAATAATCATCCGCACCAATCTTATAACCCTTGAGCACGTCCTCCTTCATCGCTTTGGCGGTGAGAAAAATAATCGGCACCTCTTTATTCTTTTCTCTGATTTCTTTGGCTAGGGTAAAGCCATCTTTGTAGGGCATCATGACATCTAGAATACACAAATCGTAGTCGTCTTTTTTGAATTTTTCAAAGCCTTCCATCCCGTTCTTGGCCAAGATCACGTTGTAATCATTGATGGTCAAATAATCCTTCAAAACCGCTCCAAAGTTAGGATCGTCTTCTACTAATAAAATCTTTTTATTATCTGTTGTCATAATTTATGAGATTAAGTCCAGTTTAATATAAAAAACACTACCACTACCCTTTTCACTTTCTACGTAAATATCGGCATTGTGGTCATCTAAAATTCTTTTGACATAGGACAAGCCTAATCCATGCCCTTTAACATTGTGCAAGTCTCCAGTTGGCTCACGGTAAAATTTTTCAAATATCTTTTTTTGCACCGTCTTAGACATGCCAATACCCAAATCACGGACTTTCAGCACCACTGTATTTTTGATGTTTTCCGTACTGATAGTGATCATGGGCGGTCCTTCAGAATATTTAATGGCATTATCCAAGACATTCACTATAACGTTTGTCAAATGAAGTTCATTGCCCAATACAGAACATTTAGCCGCCAACAATTCTTTTTCTAAAACCCCTTGACGGTCTTCAATCATTAAGCTCACATGTGAGACGGCGTCTTCAATGATGTCGTGTAACTTGATGCGTTTCTTTGGCAAGTCAAGCTCGTTTTTCTCTAACTTAGAAATACGCAACACATTTTCTACCTGAGCATGCATCCTCCTATTTTCATCACGAATCATCTTAAGGTATCGCGCGATGAACTCCTTGTTATCGGACACCTTCGGATTCTTCATGGCGTCCAAGGCCAAGTTGATGGTGGCTATCGGTGTCTTGAACTCATGGGTCATATTATTGATGAAATCTGTTTTGATCTGAGAAATCTGACGCTGACGAAAGAGTTGGGACAGCGTATTGGCGTAAGTCAATATAATGACTCCTGTGAAAATTAAAGAAAGTAATGCCATACCCATTAGAGAATTCAATATTTCCTGATTTTTATCAGAAAAATTCACATACAACTGGTAGTGTGTTTGGAATGTATCGTTAATAAAGAGTGGCACACCATAAGTATTCTCCGGATCCAGTTCAAATCCCCTAGAGCGTACCTTGGTCGCGAGTTCATCACTATAAATTGCAAAATCAAATTTAGATTTGATGCCACGTTCCTGAGCCTCTGCTGTGATAAGTCCTTCAATTTCTTGGGCCGTCACGCGCTTGTGGATCGGCATTCGGGAAGCGATATTCGCCACAGCCTCTTCAAATTGCTTGCGCTCAAAATCCCTCAAACGATCAAAGTCGACAGTGGTTTGAGTGATCTCACCTTGATCATCTAAGGAACTGATGATGCGTGTCGTGGATTTTTGATTTGTTATTTTTTTGAAGGCAATCGAATCAAACTCAACATCAGAGAAATAGGCCGACAACTTATAATCTTCTTCTATAATGCCATCCGAAAAAATCACTGTTTCGTTTTTGTCTTCATTGACAATGCGGTAAATCAACTCAGTGACATTGATGTTTTCTGGTCGCTCTATACTATCGACAAGACCACTGTATAATTTGTAGTAATCCTCAGATTCACGCAATTGCACACTGCGCGCAACATCTATGAGCACCTGACGGACACTAATGGTAAACTGATCTTCTTTTGTGGAGTAGGCGTTATTGATCCAATAGCCTTGAACAAACATGATGCCCAGTAGGGATAGAGACATCAAACTGATAAGCAGTGTAAACAGCCTTTTATTCATCTGTTAAAATTAAGATTTTAACAACTAGGCTATTGCCCCTTTAACCTTACCTTAACAACAAAAGTTTTATTGATCGGGCGCTAAAGATTCCGTTAATTTCTGGTGAATTTGATGGACTTGCTTGAGGGTCTCAGAAAGGATCTCGTTCTCAATGACATAATCTGCCTTTTTCCTCTTGATCTGATCTGGCCATTGTCGCGCCATTCTGGATTCCACTTGCTCTAATGTCGCACCATCCCTTTCAATGACACGATTCAATCGCACGTGCTTAGGGGCAGTAACCAAAATAACCGCCTCACACTGATCCGCACCGCCGGTCTCATATAAAATAGCCACTTCCTTGACCACATAAATCGAATCTTGTTTCGATAGCCACAATTCAAAATCAAGAGCCACCGATGGGTGTACCAAGGCATTCCAGGAAGCGAGCAATTCAGGGTCAGCAAAAATATGTGTTGCCACGAAACCGGTATTGAGCCTTCCATTGACATAAGTCTCAGGGCCAAGCAGATCTCGAAGTTTGCCCTTCAACTCTATATCCATGTTCATCAAAATCTTTGCACGCTCGTCTGCATGATATACCGGCACACCCAAGGCCGCAAATTCTGTCGCAACGGTAGATTTGCCACTCCCAATACCTCCTGTCAGACCAATAACCTTGGGTTTAATCCTTAAAGACGACATAATCCACTTTTTTATGACTGAGTTCTGTTTTGATGATGCCCTTGGGACTGATGACTAATTTTGGAACCATAAAGCTGTCTTCCGTTATTTTTTCAGAAAAATCACAAACCAATTTAAAGCTCGACGGCACAACTTGGTTAAATTGAGCTACTGATACTTCAAATTGAACGGACATAGATTCTGGAAAAATTTTCAGTTCAGTATTCCTGGGGACATTGATAATAGTCACGGGCAAAACAAGTTTCTTCTGGGCAAACTCTTCCACAGTCATCTCCAGATGCACGGCTTGATCAGAAAGAACAATTTCACTGTTTTCTGGCAATTGTAGTGCCAAGTCGTGATCCAAGTCACGATCTAAAGCATTAATGACGAGTTCCTCTGTATTGATGCTATCTATTAAGGCGATGCTATTCTGAGGACCAAAAATTTTGACTTTATCAGGGGTCATCAACAATTCTGACACCTGGCGAAACCCTTGTTTAAAATCAATTTCACCCCTAAAAACAATGGGAATCAATCTCGAAGACATTTGATCCAAAGGGATCAACAATTCCTTTATTTCGAGAGACAACACCCCCACATCGGGCAATTGTCTGTAGCAAAAAGCCAACAATTGATCTTGATTGAACCGCAAAGTCTCTTGATCAATTCTATTGCCTGCTGAAGCATCGATCACAATTTGTTTTCGCCCCAATGAGTGACCGAGTAATTTAAATCCATTGGCTTTTACCCCGACTCTAAATTGTTCAACAGCGGATTTGCCAAGTAAAGTTTCCTCAGGCAGATTTTTATAAACCACATTCAAGGTCAGCTCAGTCGATAAATCTTTAGAAAATTTAGTCAAGAACCAAATGCCCAAAGCCAATCCTAAAAAGAACAAAAAGCTTTTTACTTTTTGATTTTTCTGAACACTGACCTTATTCATTTATCGCTGTTTTAAAAAATAATTCTGGAAGCGCTCTCTGGGGGTTCTGACGCAAAACTGAAACCAAAAAATGCGCTCTCAGAAATCCAAATGCATAGACGTACAATTGAATCCAAACGGCAAAGGTAGCATTTATCGCAACACTGATGGACTTTGTCATTACCCCGGCACTTATAAAAACAGCAGCATAATAAGCCATCAAAATCACAAAAAATGACCAATAACCCAATAGACCAATGACAAGGGTAATTAAACTAGCGACCAGCCAAAGTCCAGGCAGCCAAAAAATCCATTTTGCCCCAGCGGGGTGCCATTTGTTGAGAATAGGGCGCGCCAAACCGAATTTATAAACTTGGCGCGCATATTTTGACCAAGAAAGTCGGCGTTTGTGATAAACAAAAGCCCCTGAGATCAATTGTGACTCAAATCCCAAATGCCATAATCGATGAGTGAGATCAGGATCTTCACCAGGATGAATATGGGCAAAGCCGCCAGAAGCTTTAAATGCCTTAGAAGAGAGTCCCATATTAAAACTTCTTGGCTCGAACCGAACAACTTGCTTTTTGTGACCTCGAATGCCTCCTGTGGTGATGAAGGAAGTCATGGCAAAATCAATACCCCGTTGCAGAACACTAAAGTCTTGATGAGCAGCATCAGGACCTCCAAAAAAGTCGGGTTGATGCCTTTTGACATACCCATCGATCGTCATCAGGTATTTCTTGGGCAATGTGCAGTCAGAGTCTAATATGATATAGTAGTGACCGCGCGCACGTGACATACCATAGTTCCTTGAGTCTCCCGGACCGGTATTGGGTTTTATTAAATAGATAATGTCCAAGCGTTTCGCGAAGTCCTGGACCACTGATGCAGCAGTGTCAACAGAACCATCTTCGACCAAAATCACCTCAAATACCACACTGCCCTCTAAGGTCGTCATAGACTGAAACAGCTCTCTGACCTCATCAGGACGGTTAAACACAGGTATGACAAACGAATATTCTGGCTTCATGACACAAAAGTAAGGAAATTAAAAAGCCATCCCGTAAGGGACGGCTTTTTTATGATGCTTATCATAGTTGCGGTCGCAAAACAACCTTTAACCTCAAATTATGGCATTAAGATTCGTCAGTAACAAAATAATCCATCACCGCATCACTCACACCCATATTGGAAAATCCACCATCGTTAAAAAGGTTTTGAAGTGTGACACGTTTAGTCAAATCGCTGAAAAGACTAATGGTGTAATTGGCGCAATCTAAAGCCGTTGCATTGCCTAGTGGAGACATCTTGTCTGCATAAGCAATAAAGCCATCGAAGCCCTTAACACCTTGACCAGCGGTCGTCGGGGTTGGCGACTGTGAAATTGTATTGACGCGCACCTTTTTATCACGGCCAAAGAAATAACCAAAGCTTCGCGCTATGGACTCCAAATAAGCCTTGTTATCCGCCATATCATTATAATCTGGAAAAACGCGCTGGGCTGCCATATAGGATAGGGCGACAATACTGCCCCACTCATTCATGGCGTCCTGCTTGTACAAAACTTGCATTGTCTTGTGGAAAGACAAGGCTGAAACATCCCATCCTTTATGGGTCCAATCGTAATTTTGTTCTGTATAATGTTTGCCCTTTCGGACATTAACCGACATGCCAATAGAATGCAAGACGAAATCTAGGGGACCTCCTAGAATGGATACCGCTTGGGCCACTAAATGCTCTAAATCTTCAATTTTTGTCGCATCAGCAGGGATGATTTCAGAGCCTGTTTTCTTGGCTAAATCATCAATTTGCCCCATGCGCATGGCAATTGGTGCATTGGTCAATACAAATCGCCCTCCTTCTTCATGAACACGCTCGGCAGTTTTCCAGGCAATAGAATTCGGATCTAGTGCACCAAAAATAATCCCTCTTTTTCCTTTTAATAAGTTATAAGCCATTTTTTGCAGGTTTAGTTAGATGTCGCAAATATACACTAATTCAATAATTGGCGAGCATGTGCCTTTGCCGAGTCTGTCAATTCTCGTCCACCAATCATCTGCGCAATCTCTTGGATGCGCTCTTGAGGATCCAAGTCCTTGATATAAGTCCTTGTTTTTTCTCCGTCACTTTCTTTAAAAATCCTTTTATGGAACCGGCCTTTTGCCGCGGTTTGTGGCAAATGTGTCATACAAAACAATTGCCCACGATCACTCATATCACGCAAGATATCTGCCATTTTTGACGCGATTTCTCCAGAAATTCCAGTATCAATTTCGTCAAAAATTAGAGTTGGCAGCGCTTTAAATTCGGCCAAAACTGCTTTAACAGCCAAAACCACTCGACTCATCTCTCCACCTGAGACCGCCAAATGAATGGGCTGGGGCGCTATACCCTTATTGGCAGAAAACCAAAGTGAAAGTTGTGCACCACCATAGTAATTGAGTTCCTCCACTCGGGTTAAGCGCAATTGCCATTGTGCATCACCTAAAGCCAGCTGGCTTAAATAATGATTCACCATTTTTTCAAATTTAGGAATGGCCAATAGTCGCTTTTCATGAAGTTCAGTCGCCTGATTTTCAAGCGCTTTTTTCAAAGAAACTTGCTCAGCCTCCAGCAAACCTATTCTCTGGTCTATTGTTGAGGCATTGGCAATCTTCTCAGACAACTCGTCTCTGATCTCCACTAAATCGGCAATCGATACCACTCCATGTTTGGTTTGTAAGCGATAAAGCCCGTTGAGTGTTTCCTCTATATCCTGTAGAGATGATGGATCTGTGTCGAGGCGATCCCTCTGATCGTCGATTTCGTCCCTAATGTCCGAGAGTTCAATCCGCACAGATTCTATACGCTGATACAATGCATGGAAATCCCCGCCAATGGAGGCCAGGCGTCCCAATCGCTGCTGCAAAGTATTGAGTTGGTCGACCAAGCCAATATCATCATTAGAAAGATGCTGCCATGACTCTTCCAGCACCTCCTGAATGAGTTCTTGATGCTTCAGTCTTGATTGTGCCTCTTCCATATTTGCCTGATCCATGCCATCAAGAGAGGCATCGACAAGTTCCTGCAGCATAAACTGCTGATAATCTAATTCTTGCAAAGCTCTTTGTTGGGCCGAAATGAGATCTGAAATCGTCTTTTGATTGGTCAGAAAATACTGATAGGTCTTTTTGTAGTCCCCATGTGCCTTCTGTTGACCACTCAACGCGTCTAATAGGTCAAATTGATATGCTTCTTGACCAAGTCGATGGGTATCTCCTTGATGATGAATCTCCACCAGACACTCACTCAGTTGCTGGACCTGACTCAGACTGGCTAGAGCATCATTGACAAAGGCCCTAGATTTGCCGCTAGGCAAAAGCTCTCGGCGCAATATGGTCATTGGGTCATAATCCAAATCAAGTGCTTTAAAAAGCTCTTCTAAGTGATAGGCACGAACATCAAAATGCGCTTCGATGACACATTTTTTATCTGGATTTTTGGCCACTTTCGAATCAGCACGTTTCCCTAATACCAGGTCAAGAGCACCTAATACAATCGACTTACCCGCCCCGGTTGCTCCTGTCACAACCGTGAAACCGGAATCAAAGGATACAGACATGTCCTCAATCAGTGCGTAGTTCTTTATGACAATGGTGGTCAGCACAAGTGCAGAATATTAAGGTTAATTACTTTTTGGACTGCTTTGGTAGTCGAACCCAATAGATACCTACAATTTTATTTTATTCCAGTTTTCGCTCTTTGTGGGCGCAATGCGCTTTAGGTTTTCCACCAAATCTGTCAGCTCTATAGTCGGGCCACCTGAAAATACCTGCTGAATTTCATCTGCCTTAGCATCAAAAAATGTACGCATTAAGAATGAATTTGGTCTGCGTGCGTTGACTTTTTTAAGGTTAATCACCGCATCTCTCACGGCAGTTTTGGCATTTTTCAAATTGCTGTCCATAACATCTAAGCCTAATCTATGGTATTGATACATGGTGGTTCTAAAGTCACTATAGACATTGGAAATAATGGCATCATTGTATCGGTAACGCGACTGTGTTCCATCTACTGCTTTCCATCCCTTATAGTTGCTTGATGCTCCAGTGTTGACAATTTGCTTGGCTTGAGCAAAATAGGGGTCTCCTCCACTTGGCGCAAAAGTATCCGCGTCAAGGCCAATGATCGTATAAACGTGATAAGCCAAAACAGAAACAAGGTTAGAGTCAAAATTATTAATATTGAAAACCAAAGGTTGGAATTCAGAATAATCAAAAGAGAACTGCCTATCGTTATAATTGTAAATCGGCGAATCATAGGTAGATCCAAATACCGTTCTTGAAGACTGGACTTGGAGTGTGCCCGTAAATGACGTCGACTCGAAACTTTGGAGAATCAGGGTAAAGTTGCAATCTATTCGTTCTTGATTAGTAAAGGTTTTATTGGTCCACTGGGTTTCGTTCAGCAGCTCCGTCAATTGATCCTTTAGCGTCCTGAATACTTGTGCATTGGGCTGCCCTGTTTGCTCTGCATCAATGGTCACCATCGCATTAAGCTCTTGAGCATTGACTGCTGAGTTGAGTAACAAAAGAATCAATAAAATGCAAAATTTACGCATGGTGCTTTTGGATTATAAAATCAATGACATCAGCAGCAACTTCCGTTTTTAACTTAACCGGATAGGTACTGTGTGTTCCATTGGATTCCACTATTGTGATTTTGTTGGTGTCCGCGCCAAAGGCCACCCCTTTGTCTCCTAGCGAATTTAAAACAATTATATCTAAATTCTTTTTTTTGAGCTTCATTTTTGCTTGCGCCAAACCATCTTGAGTCTCTAAGGCAAACCCCACGAGACATTGATCTGCCTTGCGCTCTCCGAGGGTTTGAGCGATGTCTCTTGTTGGCTTTAGTGACAACGTCCAGTCCTCTGTTTTATTTTTAATTTTTTGATCAGATTGCTCTTTTGGCTTGAAATCAGCTACAGCAGCACAAAGTACAGCAACGTGGCATGAGTCAAAAACAGAAGACACGGCATCGAACATCTCTGTACCAGTAATGACATCGATCTTGAGGATCTCAGGATGCAAACTCAGGTCCTTTGTTGGCCCAGAAACTAAGGTGACTTTTGCCCCCAATTCGGCAGCCCTATTGGCTAAAGCATAGCCCATTTTACCACTTGAGAAATTCCCTATATACCGGACTGGATCGATCAGTTCGAATGTTGGACCTGCAGTGATCAAATAATGCTGACCGTTAAGTGGTGCCTTAGAGCGCAAATCATGCTCAATAAAGGCCATGATGTTTTCGGGCTCAGCCATCCGACCTTGTCCGACCAGACCACTGGCTAATTCGCCATGCTCCGCAGGTATCATGATGTTGCCATAAGATTGAAGACGAGCAAAAGAAGCTTGCGTAGCAGGGTGTGCATGCATATCCAAATCCATCGCTGGCGCAAAGTACACCGGGCACTTTAGAGATAAATAAGTCGCAAGTAAGAAATTATCGCTCGCTCCTTGTGCCATTTTAGCAAGAGTGTTGGCCGTCGCCGGCGCCAAAACAAAAAAATCAGCCCAAAGTCCCAGGGTCACATGATTGTTCCAAACTGCATGGTCCTCATCAGTGTCCGTAAAGGAAGAAAGTACAGGATGATTTGTTAGGGTAGAAAGTGTTAAAGGCGTGACAAAAGACTTGGCGTCAGGGGTCATGACGACACGCACCTCAGCACCACTTTTGACCAGTAAACGCACTAATGAAGCGGTCTTATAGGCAGCGATTCCCGCTGAAATGCCTAAAAGTATCTTTTTCCCGCTTAACACCTTTAAAGATTTTGGTTAGTCAACTACCTCATCTTTGGTGTTGCGGTAATAAATTTTTTCTTCTAGCCATTCTTGGACTGCCAAAGCGTGTGGCTTTGGAAGACGCTCATAAAACTTAGAGACTTCAATTTGCTCTTTATTTTCAAAAATCTCCTCCAAGCTGTCGTTGTAGGTCGCAAACTCTTCTAGCTTCTCAGTCAATTCTTTTTTGATGTCACCATTGACTTGAACGGCACGCTTCGAGATGATCGAAATTGCCTCATAAATATTATCAGTAGCCGAGTCCAATAGATTTTTGTCAATTGTCGTGGTACTTACAGGGGCATCGGAATTTTTAAAATCGCTCATAGCTTAAACTTTAATCGTTTCTTAAGAAAGGCTTTCTAGCCTCGTTTTTATTTTTAATAATAATTCTTCGGCTGCGCCTCGCTTATCACTATCTCCATAGTTTTTAAGGAAACTCTCATAATGTCTTTGGGCAGCTTCCAAACGCTCTTTGACCAGATAGGATACACTGTTTTCTGCCAATTTGTATGCCGCCTCTAAACGGCCAAAATAGGCCTCTTTTCTGTATATCGACCCTGGGTGGTCTTTGATGAAATTCTCGTAAGCGTTGATTGCTGCTTTGTAATCACTGATCCGCAAATATTGTTGCGCCGTATCAAAGTCCTTACGCTCTAGCTTAGACTTGAGCTCCAGCACCATCGCATTACAGTCTTTTCTGTATTTTGAATCTGGAAATTTATCGACAAAGCCCTGAAGTTTTTCGAGGGCCGCAAAGGTATCTTTTTGATCTAAAGAAAATCTGGGAGATAATTTATAATAACTCTGGGCAGAGCGAAATGCGGCTATTTCCAAGCTATCACTCTTTGGATAAGAGGCCGTAAACCGCTCAAATTGATAACCTGCCAAATAAAAATCACCTAAATTATAAAACGTGTTCGCATAACGGAACATCAACGGTTCTGCTTGGGGCTTGCCCCGATAAATCGGCACAATTTGCTCCATCAGCGGTAACGCTTTCTTGAATTTTTTCTCCTTATACAGAGAATCTGCAAAAGTATATTTCGTACCGACATCATCGGATCTGAGCAATTTTTGATATTGTCCACAACTGACTAAAAGCAGCGCCAACACAAACAAAATGCCTTGATTTTTGGTTTTCGAAATCATCGTGCAAAAGTAGTGAATTAATGGGATTATTAATTAATTATGCCTCGAAAATAGAATCTGACAATCATTTAAAGCCCATTTTAAGAAAGATTAACGTTCAATCCCGACAAAATCATTAACAAATGATGCGATTCTTTCATACAGGACCTCATCCACTGGCACCAAAGGCAGGCGCAGCTCATTCTTGCATAGCCCCAAATAATGAAACAATGCCTTAATTCCTGCTGGATTACCTTGTTGAAAAATATAATCGATCACTGGCATCATCTGATAGTGCAACCTGAACGCGGCTAAGTGCTCACCGTTTAAACCAAGTCTAATCATTTTTGAAAATTCATTTGGCAAGCCTTCACCAATAACAGAAATCACACCGTGACCACCAGCCAAAACCATTGGCAATGCGATCATATCATCACCAGAAATAACCAAAAATCCTTCGGGAACTGCACGAATGATCTTCATGGCCTGAACCAGATCACCCGCTGCTTCCTTGATGCCAATGATATTAGGACACTCTCGGGCCAGACGCGCAATGGTTTCAGGCATCATGTTGCTCGAGGTGCGGCCCGGAACATTGTACAACAATAATGGAACCTTGCTCGCTTGAGCCACAACCTGAAAATGACGGAAAATACCTTCTTGAGTGGGCTTGTTATACATCGGACTCACAGAAAGGACCGCATCAATTTGCCGAGAATCAACTGCCGTAATCTGCCGCACAACCTCTGCCGTGTCATTTCCACCAACACCCAAAACAATAGGCAATTGGTTTTGATTTTCAGACAAAACTGCTTCCAAAACCAAAGTTTTTTCTTCAGGACTCAAAGTCACGCTCTCTCCCGTTGTTCCTAATACAACCAAATAATCTATACCGTTATCAATTTGATAACGCACGATGCGCTTCAGCGCTGGAAAATCGATAGCGCCTGTCTCTGTAAATGGTGTGACCAGCGCCACCCCAGTACCTATTAATGCTTTCATATGGCCTTGTTTAATAAAGTGAAATATTTCTTTAGTTCTGTTCTAAAATCGGTAACCTTATCGGGCGCTACAGCAATTAATAAATCATATAAATCTGCACGCAGTCCTCTGCTCCCAACTTTAAACTTACTTTGACTCTTGGCCACCATGAGGTCCATAAAATCGTTTCCCGGGAGATATAATGCCACCAAAACATCAAATTTAGTTTCCAAAAATTCTAGAGCACCTGGATGATGGATTTGACCTTTCCAGTCAATATCATTCTGATGCATTTGGTTCTGACGCAAAGAGGGCAAGTTATCTTTTTGCTCCAAAAAAGTAAAAACCTTGACGTCTTTTGGGGCCAAATTAAGGTCAAAGGAACATTGATATAGTTGGTCTAGATCGACTATAATCTCTTCGTCCACCAGAAACCCTATGGTGTGACAAGGGTCATTGACCTCAGACCGATCTCTCTGACTGATGGCTTCCTCTAGATGCCGATGAAGCCATTTCATTTTGATCCAATGAATGATCTTTTTCACCATATCAATCAAATAAATTTGTTTGGACTCCTGCCTTAATCATTGCGCTAAATTCATTTTCCGACAATAGCGGCACACCAAGTTTTTCAGCCTTTTCGCGCTTACTGGGCCCCATCTGATCGCCCGCCACGACATAACTTGTTTTGCCGGAAATACTGCCCACCACTTTTCCTCCATAATCTGCGATGAGGGCCTTGAGTCCTTCTCGAGAGTAATGTCCAAAAACACCAGAGACCACAAAACTCTTCCCTGAGAGAATAGCGGGTAAATTTAGCGATGCCGGTTGCTCGATCATGGTCAATTGAATCCCAAATGACCTCAATCGCTCGATACGTTCAATATTTTGAGCCTCTTGAAAATAACGAACAATACTCTCGGCTATCTTGATGCCGATATCGTCCAGGTCTACCAGCTCCTCGAGAGTCGCTTTGGCTAAAGCATCAATAGATTTATAGTGTCGTGCTAGTTTTTTGGCGACTGTCTGACCGACATGCCTGATGCCAAGGGCAAACAACACTCTATCAAACTCTTTAGAACGTGATTCCGCCACTCCGTTGACCAGATTTTGAGCGCTTTTCTCACCCATCCGTTCCAAAGGCAATAAATCACTGACTTCAAGAGTGTAAAGATCGGAAAAGTCACTGATGATTCCTTGACGCACCATCAAACTCACCGTCTCTTCTCCTAGACCCTCAATATCCATGGCTTTTCTCGAAATATAATGCTGAATTCTACCCATGATTTGAATGGGACAGCCTTGCTCATTGGGACAATAATGTTGGGCCTCACCTTCCTGACGCACCAAAGGCGTATCACATTCAGGACAATGCGTGATGAATACAATCGGTCTGCTGTCAGAACGACGCGCTGCAAAATTCACACCAGTTATTTTGGGAATGATGTCCCCCCCTTTTTCAACAAATACATGGTCACCCAGACACAAATCAAGTTTGGCCATCTGATCTGCATTGTGTAACGAAGCTCTTTTGACAACAGTACCCGCCAACTCTACAGGCGTCAATTGAGCAACGGGAGTGATGGCACCCGTTCGGCCCACCTGATAAACTACTGACTCCAAAATAGATTGCGCTTCTTCGGCCTGAAATTTATAAGCAATAGCCCAGCGTGGTGCTTTTGCAGTAAATCCCAATAATTCTTGATGCTTTAAATCATTGACCTTGATCACAACTCCATCAATTTCATATGGCAACTCGTGTCGGTGTGCCTCCCAGTAAGACACGTACGAAAGGACGTCTGATAAATGAGAAAAACTCTTTGCCTCACTAGGGACTTTAAATCCCCATGAGCGGGCCTGTTCAAGTGCCTGAGACTGCGTTGACACCTCAATATCGTCTCCCTGTAAATTGTAAAGAAGACAACTCAATGGTCGCTTGGCCACTTCAGCACTATCTTGAAGTTTTAAGCTTCCTGAGGCGGTATTTCGAGGGTTTTTAAAGGGCTCTTCACCCGCAGCAATTCGCTGCAGGTTCAAGGCCTCGAAACCTGCCTTGGGCATCACAATTTCACCACGGATATCAAAACGCTGTGGAAAAGTTCCTTTAAGTGTTAGAGGAATTGAGCGAATGGTGCGGATATTTGCGGTCACATCATCACCCTCAATACCGTCTCCTCTTGTCACCCCTCTTAGGAGTGTTCCATTTTCATAAGTCAAGCTGATGGACGCTCCGTCATATTTGAGTTCGCACATAAAAGACAATGGAGCGTCTATCACCTTCAAAAGGCGCTTTTCCCACTCCTCTAGATCAGATGTAGAATAACTGTTGTCCAGCGAGTACATCCTCTGATCATGCACAACCGTGTTAAAGTTTTTGGTTATTGAGCCCCCGACGCGCTGTGTTGGTGAGTTCTGATCAAAAAAATCAGGATGGTCGTCCTCTAACGACTTGAGAGTCTTTAGAAGCTGATCAAATTCAAAATCTGAAATGGTAGGCTCATCTAAGACATAATAACGGTAGTTGTGCTCTTTAAGCGCTATTCTTAATTCCGTAATTTGCTGTTCGATGGTCATGAAACAAAGATAATAATTAAGGGTAGTAGCGACGCTTTTTTCCAAAAATATCACAGAGAAAAAGCCCTAAGGCCTCACTGCAGAAACGATCCGAGGCTTGCCATAGCTGTCGTTTATTAAACTGACAGAGTGGTAACCCAAATGCATGAGTAGTGTCTGGGTTTCTTGGCCAAAAGCAGCATTAATTTCAAAATAAATCCGTCCATTTGGCAATAAGCTGGACAAACCTAACTCCGCTATCTTTTGATAAAAAAGTAATGGTTCGTCGTCGGGGACAAACAATGCTAAATCTGGTTCCTGAGTCAAAACATGTGCGCGCATATGGGCTTTTTCACTCATACACACGTAAGGAGGGTTCGAGACAATAACATCCCAGACGGCCTTCTGCGGCCCTAAGGTCAACACATTTTTTTCTTCAAAACAAACGGCAGCACCCAATTGGATGGCGTTGCTTTTTGCGATGCGAAGTGCCTTTGGTGAAATATCCCAGGCCGTTAAATGAGACCCCGTTAATCCTAATTTTAAACTTACCGCAATGGCACCAGAACCTGTGCCAATATCTAAAACATTCAACCCCACTGCAGAAGCTTCTCTCTTGATGATCAAATCTACCAGCTCTTCAGTTTCGGGTCGAGGTATCAGCACGTCCCTTGAGAGCGTTAAGCAATGTCCATAAAAATAAGTTTCTCCGAGTATGTATTGGATGGGCTTGAGTTGAGACAATTCTTTCAATACATCAGCATACCAATTTTGGTCTTCTGTGGTCAGGTATTGGTCTTGGTTAATCAAGAGGTCTATCGCTGACCAAGACCGTCTATAATCTGTGACGCGACACAACAGTGCATGCGTTTCTTCTGGACCATAATAATTGTTCAGTACCGCCAACCATTCATTTTTCAAATCCTTATAGGTCTGCATCGAGTCGTTTTAACATATGAACACCACAGGAATAATGACCCGTGTTGCCCAAAGCGCCATCAATGTATTGAAAACCCATTTTCTGATAAAGATGCTGCGCGTGAAGCATATCATCCATGGTCTCTAAATAACAAAAAGAAAAGCCCTGATTTCGCGCATATTCTAGACATATTGACATCATATTTTGCCCTAAACCACGTCCTCTTGCCTCAGGCAAAAAATACATTTTTTGCAACTCACAGTAGGCTTCATCGTAGTCGCGTAATGGGGCAATCCCTCCACCACCGATAATTTTTTTATCGTCGTGCAATACAAAATAAGCACTCTTAGCAGACTGATATGTTGCAAACATTTGTTCCAAAGAAGCGTCCTCATAGGCTGTGCCAGTCTGCGGCGCCTTAAATTCTTCCAAAACGCGTTTGATCAGTTTATTCAGGTCCTGATCATCCGATGGCTCAATTAAACGTATCTGCACCATAAGTGTGAGTGAAATATAACTCGTATTTTTGAAAGGTGAAGATACACGAAAAATACATGCAGCGCTGTTTGGATTTGGCCAAAAATGGATTAGGAACGACTTATCCAAACCCGCTAGTAGGCTGCGTTGTGGTCAAGGATAATGTGATCATTAGCGAAGGATGGCATTATAAAGCCGGAGAACGTCATGCCGAGGCACAAGCCATAAATGGTTTAAAAGACAAAAAATTATTGGCTGGCGCGACACTATATGTGAGCCTTGAGCCATGCAACCATCATGGCCGGACCCCTCCTTGCGCACATCTTATTGCAGACTCTGGGATCACTAAAGTAGTCGTTGGTGCAAAAGACGCCAACCCTGTTGTCAATGGTTCTGGAATCGCCTACTTACAGGCCAACGGTATTGAGGTGATTACGGACGTGCTTTGTCACCAGGCTGAAGCGTTAAATAAAAGGTTTTTTACCTTTATCAAAAAGCAACGCCCTTACATTATTTTGAAATGGGCAGAAACTAGTAACGGTTATTCTGCACCATTAAGCAAAGACCTCAAGCGTCCTGTGTGGATCACTACTCCAGAATCAAGGCAACACGTTCATAAATTAAGGGCCCAAGAGCAAGCCATTTTGATCGGCAGTGCAACATTACGTCAAGATAATCCGAGACTCACAGCCAAAGACTGGAACAATATCAATCCCCAGGCTTTTGTTCTGGGTCAGCCAAAGATCTCGGATGAGGCACTGACGCTTTTTAAGGACCCCAGTCATGCCCAATGGATCAACCCAAAGCAACAATGGTCCGCTCATCAAATAGCACAACACCTTTATAAAAACGGGATTCAAAGTGTCTTGGTAGAAGGTGGTACTCAAACCATACAATCCTTTATTGACCAAGACCTTTGGGATGAATGCTATATCTATCGATCCTCTGTAAAATGGCAATCTGGCATTTCTGGTCCGCGACTCAAAACCAAAACGACAAAGGCATCAGTCTCTTTTGGCCAAGACCAACTGCACCATCTGTTATTTAAAAAAGAAACCTTTTCGCCAAAGGTGAGCATACAGCCCTCATGACGCCAAATATTCAAGATGTATACAAAACCATAAAGGACCCCTCGACTGAGGTCCTTTTTAAAGATCGTGGCAGCAAGTTTTTTGCCTATGCCTATCCTGTAAAAACCATCGAACAAGTCCAAGAGGTTCTTGACCACATCAAATCTCTTCACCCAAGTGCTGGTCATCATTGTTTTGCTTATCAGCTCGGCGAAGGCTATGAACAATATCGTGTTTCTGACGATGGGGAGCCAAACCACAGTGCGGGCACTCCGATATATGGACAAATTCAATCATTAGAATTGACCAATTGCCTGGTGGTCGTGGTTCGTTATTTTGGAGGCACCAAGCTCGGGGTCAGCGGACTGGTCCATGCATACAAAACCTCAGCAGCCCAAGCCCTTGAACACACTGACATTATAGAACAGTACATCACACGGCGGGTTGTGATTTCGTTTCAGTATGAGGAAATTGGCGTGCTTATGCGTTATCTCAAAACACAAGATCACCGCATAACAGAGCAGCACTTAGGAACACCATGCACATTGACTCTCGAAGTTCGATTAGGCGCCATGGAGGAACTCAAAATTCGCCTAGCACAATGGCACAGAATGACTTGCAAAATTTTGGACCACTAAGGTTTACTCCAGATTCAATTTTTCCACTAAATATTGGGGGGCCTTTCGGATCTTTCCCGATAACTTATCAACAAATGCGAGAGTCGTTTCAGCTGTCGCTAAAAGTGTATTTTCCTGATTGTAAATTTCATAAACAAACACAATTTTTGCTGTAGGAAAATTCTTTAAAGTTGTTTGGATCACCAAACAGTCGTCATAATGGGCTGGCGCATGGTAACTGATCTCCAATTTGGTCACTGGAAGCAGTATATTCTCTTGCTCAAGAAATTTATAAGAAAACCCTAGGAGCCTCAGCCAATCTGTCCTTGCTTGTTCGAGATACAAAGCATAATGTCCATAATAGACAAAACCCATTTGATCTGTTTCTCCATAGCGTACTCTTAATTCGGTAGTTGATTTTTTCATTTTTAAGGTCTAAAAAATGGTTCCTTTTTTATGGATGATAAAGCAGTTTTATAATGCGAAAAAAAAAAACAAAATTCAATAGGCATTTAATTTTTTTTTAGCTTTTTTGTTCACATATTTGCATAGTCATCAGAATAACACAGGAGCGTCCCACTTCTTTTTTCTAGACACCAGATTTAACTAAAAAACCGCTACTTTAATTATGACTAAAACTGCAGAATCAGTTTGGGGCAATTGCTTGACGTTTATCGAAGATAATATTTCGTCGCAAGCATACAAAACATGGTTCGAACCGATCAAAGCAGTTAAGCTCAATGACAATGCGCTCAGCATCCAAGTGCCGAGTAAATTCTTTTACGAATGGCTAGAAGAGCACTATGTCAAATTACTTAAAGTTTCCCTTACCAGAGAATTAGGAACTAAAGCCAAATTAGTGTACATCATCAAGATGGAAAACACATACGGCAACAAACAACCGTTTACTGAAAAAATTCCTAGTGCCAATAGAAGTCAGATGAGGGATCAAGAGGTCAGCGTTCCATTGAAGCACAAAAGCCCGGAGCTCAAAAATCCTTTTGTCATTCCAGGAATTCGAAATGTCAAAATTGAATCGCAGCTCAATCCAAATTATAGTTTTGAAAATTTTCTTGAAGGAGACTCGAATCGTTTAGCGCGCTCAGCAGGTTACGCAGTGGCCAACAAGCCAGGAGGCACCTCATTTAATCCTTTGCTGATATTTGGCGGTGTTGGACTTGGTAAAACCCACCTGGGCCACGCCATTGGTGTTGAAATAAAAGAAAAATATCCCGAAAAAACGGTGCTTTATATTTCCGCTGAGAAATTCACACAGCAATATATCGAGTCGGTCAAGAAAAACAACAGAAATGATTTCATACACTTCTATCAAATCATTGATGTGCTCATCGTAGATGACATTCAACTCCTTTCGGGCAAAGCCGGTACTCAGGATGTATTTTTTCATATATTCAACCACCTCCATCAAAATGGGAAACAAGTCATTTTGACCAGTGATAAAGCCCCAGTGGATATGATGGATATTGAACAACGCTTACTTTCAAGGTTCAAATGGGGTTTATCTGCAGAACTCAATCATCCCGATTACGACACTCGGATTGCGATAATCAAAAATAAGCTTTATCGTGACGGTGTTGAAATGCCAGAAGACATCATCGAGTTTTTGGCCAATAATATCAAGACCAATATCAGAGAGTTAGAAGGTGCCATTATATCACTGATCGCTCATTCTTCTTTCAACCGCAAAGAAATAACCATCGACTTGGCAAAAAAAATAGTCGATAACTATGTCAAGCACACCAAAAGAGAAGTTTCCATCGATTACATCCAAAAGGTAGTCAGTGAATACTTTCAGATGGATGTTGATACTTTGCAATCCAAAACTCGCAAGCGCCATATCGTTCAAGCCCGTCAGTTGGCAATGTTTTTTGCAAAAAAATTCACAAAGGCATCGTTGGCCTCAATTGGTTCGCAAATAGGTCAACGCGATCATGCCACAGTATTGCATGCGTGCAAAACAGTTGACAATCTTTCCAGTACTGATAAGCAGTTCCGTAAATATGTTGATGACCTCAACAAAAAGCTAACGCTCTAAGCCCAAAAAATACACCAACAACAGATGAAAAAGACAAACGTTTTAATGGTATGTCTTGGAAATATCTGCCGCTCACCTTTGGCCGAGGGAATCTTAAAATCTAAGCTCAATACTGAACATTTTTATATTGCTTCAGCTGGCACTGGACCATGGCACGTCGGCAATCCCCCAGATCCAAGGAGTGTAGCCATTGCAAAAGAGCACGAAATAGACATCTCCCAGCAGAAAGGACGACAATTTTCACCATATGACTTCGAAGAATTTGATCGGATTTATGTCATGGACCGCTCCAACTATCAAGACGTTTTGCGCTTAGCCCATAACGAACAGGAAAAATCAAAAGTCTCCATGTTGCTCAACAACTTGTTTCCAGAAGAAAATGTCGATGTGCCCGACCCCTATTATGGCGGAGAAGATGGGTTTAAAAAGGTCTATGACCTGATTGACCAGGCCTGCAACTCGATTGCCCAAGAACTCAATAATCAAACAAATAGCTAAAATCCATCTCATGATAAGACTTACTTTTTTTATCAGCTTATTGCTCAGCATGACTGTACAAGGGCAAGAACTCAATTTAATTCCATTTGCTACTGGCTTTAATGCGCCGCTCAATATTCAAAATGCAGGTGATCAACGCCTATTTATAGTAGAACAAGGTGGTCGCATCAAAATTGTCAATAGTGATGGCACAACAAATGCAACACCATTTCTGGACCTCTCTTCTCTTATCTCTAGTGGGGGAGAACGCGGACTTTTGGGACTTGCCTTTCACCCAAACTATGTGACTAATGGTTATTTCTATGTTTACTATACTAACCCAAATGGCAACACTCAAGTCTCACGTTTTTCAGTCGATGCGCAAAATCCCGATTTGGCAGATCCCAATAGTCAACTTGCCCTGTTGAGTTTTACTCAGCCCTACGCTAACCACAATGGCGGCTGTATTGCCTTTGGTCCAGACGGATACTTATACATTGGCAGCGGCGATGGCGGTAGCGGTGGGGACCCTGAAAATAGAGCCCAAAACACCACAACACTCTTGGGTAAAATATTGCGGATTGATGTCGATCAAACCAGCGGAGGATTAAATTATGCCATCCCAAATGACAACCCATTTGCCGGAAGCACCACTGATGCTCAAGAAATTTGGGCCTACGGCATACGCAACCCTTGGAAGTTTAGTTTTGACTCAGCCAATGGCGACCTTTGGATCGCCGACGTGGGACAAAATGCATTTGAAGAAATCAATCGTGTGTCAAGTACTGAATCAGGGCTAAATTATGGCTGGCGATGTTACGAAGGCAATCAAACGTATAACAACAGTAACTGCCCACCTTCCAATGAATTGACCTTTCCAATTACCATTTACCCGCACAATGTCGGCAGCTCTATAACAGGTGGTTATGTCTATAGAGGTGCGCAGACCCCATGGCTTCAAGGCTATTATATTTTTGCTGACTTTGTTTCAGGCATCATGGGACTGGTCAATCCAGACAATGGCGTGATAGAAGTCACGCAAAATTTCAGCCAGAATTGGTCGTCATTTGGTGTAGATATTGATCAGGAGCTCTATGTTTCTGGTTTTAACGGCGTTATTTATAAGGTTGAAGGTGTGGTCCTTGGTGCTGAAGACTTCGGCATGTCACGAGTCACCCTTTGGCCCAATCCCAGCAACGATTCCACGACAATTTCGGCAACAACTTCGATACTAAGTGTTATTGTTTACGACAGTAAAGGTGCTCAGCTCGCTACGGTGACCACCAATAACGATACGACACTGGAGTTAGTCACAGATCAATGGGCTAATGGATGGTACGTCATCCAGGTCATTACGGATAAAGGGCAGATCAGTCATCACAAACTTTTAGTCCAGTAAATATGGGGGGCTTGGGGAATCTTTATTTGATACCTTGTTTTTTAGGGGACGCTTCTCCACTCAGCGTATTACCGCAATCCGTTTCCCAAGCACTAGAGTCTATTGACCATTATGTGGTTGAACATGAAAAATCCGCAAGGAGATTCATCAAAACGGTGCTGCCGAGTAAGGTTCAAGGTAGTCTCCATATTCGTGGTATTGACAAACATACACAGTCAGAAGACATTTCTGAACTATTGACCCCATGTCTCGAGGGGCACGACATTGGTGTCATTAGCGATGCAGGCTGCCCTGGTGTCGCAGATCCAGGCGCAGCCTTGGTGGCACAAGCGCACCAACTCGGCATCAAAATATTCCCCCTGGTAGGTCCTTCCTCTATATTGTTAGCACTTATGGGTAGTGGATTCAACGGCCAACAATTTGCCTTTCACGGCTATCTACCGATTGATCAAAAAGAACGCAAATTAGCCTTACAGAAGCTCGAACGAGAGTCTTTACGAGATGGCCAAGCACAGATTTTTATTGAAACTCCTTACCGCAATAACCAAATGCTGGCAGCCTTAAAACAGATTTTATCGACTGAAACTAAGGTTTGTGTCGCTTGCGACTTGACCTTACCTAGTCAGTATATCCAATCATGTTCGATAAGGCAATGGCAACATATTAAAGTTGATTTGCACAAACGACCAGCAATATTTATTATTCAATCTTAAAAAAGGACCTCAGATTTAAGCAAGTCACGGTTCGTTGGAACCACCGAGATGTCATAACCAGAAAATTTGCTCAAATATTCTTCTAAACGCGTTCCAAAGGCATCTTGAAACTCAAAATTTCCGTTGCTGCGGAGGTATTTCTTGACGTTTCCTGCACCAGCCAAGTGGGCGGCAGCTAATATCCCAGACTCTGTAATTTCAATTCCGTTAATGTAAGTCCCAGAATAGCGGCCCAAGTCACGCCGCAAAACCCATTTATTGCGTGCTGTATAGGCCAAAAAGGCTGTCTCTTGTAGCAGTGAGTTTTGTAAAAAAGCATCACCGCCTTCAATTCCAATTAGTCGGAGGG
>ENA-OUOG01000563-OUOG01000563.1-marine-metagenome-genome-assembly--contig:-NODE-563-length-48401-cov-4.867561_pt1 | contig 48401 bp, 42 predicted proteins | sample MGYA00248635_ERZ508505 | MGnify/ENA primary metagenome ERZ508505 (study PRJEB26176, sample SAMN06267871) | marine metagenome | isolation source: Saanich Inlet, British Columbia, Canada | place: Pacific...
TGTCAGTGGAATGTACAAAGAATGGTTTTTGGATTATGCTTCGTATGTAATTTTGGAAAGAGCAGTTCCTTCTCTGGAAGACGGACTGAAGCCGGTTCAGCGTAGAATCCTTCATTCCATGAAAGAAATGGATGATGGGCGATACAACAAAGTTGCCAATATTATTGGGAACACCATGAAATATCATCCTCACGGAGATGCTTCAATTGGAGATGCTTTGGTTCAGTTGGGTCAAGAAGAATTGCTGATTGATATGCAAGGAAACTGGGGGAATACACTTACCGGAGACCGTGCTGCAGCTGCCCGATACATCGAAGCCAGACTTTCGAAATTTGGACTAGAGGTTGTGTTTAATGCGAAAACAACAGAGTGGATAAAATCCTATGATGGCAGAAACAACGAGCCAGTAAATTTGCCTGTGAAATTTCCATTGCTTTTGGCTCAGGGAGCTGAGGGAATTGCTGTAGGATTATCTACAAAAATATTGCCTCACAACTTTATCGAATTGATTGACGCATCGATAAGAGTGCTTCAAGGAAAGAAAATAAATATTCTTCCAGATTTTCTGAACGGTGGACTCGGTGATTTTTCGGATTACAACGAGGGAATGAGAGGTGGAAAAATTAGAGTAAGAGCTAGAATCAGAAAAGAAGACGCTAAAACTCTTGTGATACATGAAATTCCTTTTGGAACAAACACTTCCAATTTGATTGATTCCATTATCAAAGCAAATGACAAGGGGAAAATAAAAATAAAAAAAGTAGAGGATAACACTGCTGCCGAGGTAGAAATTGTAATTCATCTACCGGCAGGAATCTCTCCAGATAAAACGATAGATGCTCTGTATGCATTTACAGATTGCGAAATATCAATTTCGCCCAATGCTTGTATCATCGAGAACAACGAGCCTAAGTTTATTACGGTAAACGAAATGCTAAAAAATAATACCGAAGACACAGTGAGGTTGTTGAAAATGGAACTGGATATTAAGCTAGGTGAGCTGCAAGAGCAATGGCATCATTCCTCATTAGAAAAAATATTTATTGAGAATAAAATTTACATCGAGTTTGATGGAAAAACCTATGAAGAAGCGATAGAAGTAACTCATGAATTGCTGAAACCGCACGTAAAACATTTGGTAAGAGCAGTAACAGACGAAGATGTTGTGCGATTGCTTGAGATAAAAATGAGGAGAATCACCAAACACGATGGTGACAAAGCAGATACTTATATTTTATCCTTAGAAGAGCAAATTGCCGAGGTAAAAAACAAATTGGCAAACTTGATTGAATACGCAATTGAGTATTTCAAAAACTTGAAAAAAAAATACGGGCAAGGCAAGGAGAGAAGGACAGAAATAAGAACATTTGATCAGGTAGATAAAGCCAAAGTGATAATTTCGAACAAAAAACTCTATGTAAACAGAGAGGAAGGATTTGTAGGGACTACACTAAAAAAAGATGAGTTTGTAGAAGATTGTTCGGATATTGATGATATCATAGTGTTTAGAAGAGATGGAGTAATGATGGTGAGTAAAGCTGCCGACAAGCATTTCTTTGGAAAAGATATAATTCATGTAGCGGTTTGGAAAAAAGGAGACAAGCGAACCATTTATCACATGATTTACCAAGACGGAACTACGGGTGCTGCTTACATGAAAAGGTTTAATGTTACCAGTATTACTCGCGACAAAGAGTACGATTTGACCAAAGGGACAAAAGGAAGTAAAGTACATTATTTTACTGCCAACCCAAATGGTGAAGCAGAAGTGGTTCAGGTGGCATTAAGACCAAGACCTAACATTAAAAAACTGAAATTTGAAATTGATTTTGGGGAATTACTTGTTAAAGGTAGAGGGAGTAATGGAAATAGAGCGTCCAAATATTTAATTAGTAAAGTGACCCAGAAAGAGCAGGGAGATTCAACGCTCTCTGCCCGAAAATTGTGGTATGATGATATTGTACGTAAACTCAATGTAGAAGAAAGAGGTGAGTTTTTAGGAGAATTTAAAGGAGATGATAGAATCTTGGTAATTACTCAGGCTGGAGAATACAGATTGTATCCTTTTGATTTGAACATCCATTTTGCCGAAGATATGATTCATATCGAAAAATGGAATTCGGACAAGCCAATGTCCGTAATCTATTGGGATGGTGAAAAAGAAAATTACTATGTAAAAAGATTCCTGTTGGAAGATTCTAATAACCCAGTTGTTTTTATTTCGGAGCATCCAAAATCATTTTTAGAAATAGCTTCGACAGATTGGAAACCGGTGGTTAATTTACAGTTTGATGGAAGAGCCAACAAACGAGACGATGAGGAAGTGAATTTGGAAGAGTTTATAGCGATAAAGGGAATGAAAGCTCTTGGGAATAAACTAACAAATTATAAACTGAAATCAATTGATGTGCTTGATCCTATTCCTTTTGAACCAGAGCCAAAAGTAGAAGAGGTTGAAGAGCAAGAAGTGGAAAAGGAAGAGGCGTCCAAAGTGGAAACTACACAAGAGAAAAGTGAAAAAAAAGAATCGGAAACACCACCGCCACCACCAAGTAGTATAGGTGATGATGGTCAGGCTTCTTTGTTTTAAATCGCATGAGATATTATTTAATTCTTATTCGGTATTATCTGAATGTAATGTCGTTTGTTTCTCCAAAATTTGCTGGGAAACAGGCTTTTTCTGTTTTTTCTAAAGTTAGAAAAAAAGAAGTGAAACGAAAGGAACAAGAGTTTTTTGACCAATCAAAGTTATTTGTTGTTCCTCGCAAGGGCGAGGATATTTCGTGCTACGAAAATGGGAATCCAGAGGGTAAACTCCTTTTTTTGGTTCACGGATGGGAAAGTAATCCTGGTTGTTTTACTCAATTTTTGCCTCAACTTAGTAATTATAGAATCATAGCCTTTACATTGCCCGGTCATGCTCATAACAAAGAAACTCACACTAATATGTACGAATGCAAAGATGCTTTCAAATTGGTGTTGGATTATCTTTCGCCAAAAGAAGAGTTTCATGTTGTAGCCCATTCTTTGGGTTCGTCCGTTACGGCTTTTGCCCTTTCAGAAACAACTTACAAGGCCGATAAACTTATTTTCCTTTCAGCTAACAATGACATCGTTCAAGTTTTTGATGATTTTCAGAAATTACTTGGGTTTAATGACCGTGTTTTTCGTTTGATTGCTGATCGAATAGAAAGAATTTCTGGAGATAAGTTATTAGATATGAAAGTGGAAGACCGACTGAAGAGATTTAATTTTAATGAGTTACTTCTGATTCATGATCGTTTTGATAAGATAATTCCATTTGAAAAATCAGAAACATTGAGTAAGAAATTTGCCAATTCTAAACTAATTCCATTTGAGAGAATTGGGCATTACAGAATGCTTTGGAATGATAAAGTACTTCAGGAGGTTTTGAATTTTTAATCCCACTCCGAGTAAGGATTTTCAATAAGTTGCGAGTTGTAATACTTGGTTTCTTCGGTTACTTCTTTGCCAATCCAATCTGGAGTCAAAAAGAATTCATCTTCTTTGGAAAGTTCGATTTCTGCCACAACTAAACCCTTGTTTTCTTTTTCAAACACATCAATTTCCCACTTGTGATTCTCAAATTTTACTATAAATCTTGTTTTCGATAAAATTGGTTTTTCGCACAGTTCAATCAATTCTGTGGCATCTTCAATGGGAATCTCGTATTCAAATTCACTTCTTACACTCCCTTTTGATTTGCTTTTTATTGTCAGAAACCCTAGTTTCCCGGCAATTCTTACTCTTACTGTGCGGTTGGGATTGGCGTTTAAATAACCTTGAGTTATTTCTTTTTCTTCCGAAACAAACTGTTTCCAATTGTCGTTTTTTATCAAAAACTTTTTTTCAATTTCCAGTCCCATGATTACAGAATATCCTCAAGTGATTTTACTTTTATCGCATTGGAACTGGTGAACCCTTCACCATATTTACATCCAATTATTCTTCCAAATTGTCTTGCTCTTCCATCCAGAAAATCCATAAATTCTTGGCTAGAGATTGGGGTTTGTGGTTCCTTACTGTTTGGGTTGTAAAACTGAGAGGAATAAGCCAAAATAGATTCCATTTTGTTTTCCATTTCTTGGGTAATGTCAATCACAAAATCGGGTTCAATGTATTCATCCTGAATGTAGTGAAATACTTGTTTAGGTCTCCATTTCTCTTGGTTTTTACCGTTAAGATTGGTTTCTATTTTTACCAAACCAGAAAGAAACGCAGCTCTTTTGACTAGCTCACTGCCACGGCCGTGGTCTGGATGCCTGTCGTTTGTTGCATTACACAAAATTACTTCGGGTTTGTATTTACGAATCATTTCAATGACTTTCATGAGAGAATCTTTGTTCACTTCAAAAAATCCATCTCCTAGATTTAGGTTTTCTCTAGCGATATTTCCGATGATCTTACTTGCATTTCCTGCTTCTTCATACCTAAGTTCTCTGCTTCCTCTCGAGCCCAATTCTCCTTCCGTAAGGTCAATGATTCCCACTTTACTTCCGTTTTTGATGTGCTTTATAAGCGTTCCGCTACAAGCAAGTTCAATGTCGTCTGGATGAGCCGCAAAGGCCAAAATATCTAATTTCATAATACAAAGATAAGGTTTTGAATCAGAGAAAATGTTAGTCTAGATTAACAAGTTTGTTCTTCTTAATTACGTAGTAAGTTCCAATAGAAATAAGGCAATATGCCAAAAAGAAATAGAGTCCTGGAAGGGTGGTGCTTTCTGTTTGAATACCTACATTAAGATTATTAAAGGATAAGAAAGCTAAAAAACTGGCAGCCACAAAAATATCTGCCATACTATATTTTCCCATGTAGGATGCAATTTTGAGTAATCGGTGGTTCTGAGAGATTTTTTGGGAATACAAAAAGGTGTAGAATAATATCAACTTAGAAAAAGGAAGAACCACGCTGAAGAGAAAGATGGAAACACCTACAATCCAATTTCCATTGGTAAATAATGTTTCAACTAGCTGAAGCACAGTTTTACTCTGATAAAAAAAGTAAATTTTTCCTTCAAATGTTTTGGCTATTCCTATTCCTAAATCAATGTTGAGGTCTTTCATAAAAGCTCCAAGTTCTATAAAAGGTAAAAGGATTCCTGCGGTTAAACATATCAATGAACTATTGAGAATTACAAATCCCAGCTGCGAAAGTGATGTTTTTTTTCTTCTGAATAAATATCCAAAAAGGAAAAGGTAGACGAAAATTAAGCCGCCCAATCCTAAGCAAAAATCAATGGCAGAATGTTTGGCTCGGTATGCTTTTTTCCAAGTTTCTTTGCTTTTGGCTTGGGTAGATTTCCATTCGTTGCTGTTTAAATAATCGGTTACATCAAGCAAACTAGATTCGAAATTCAGCTCGCTGGTATATGCCAGTTTATAACGCTGAAATTTACTAGAATAACTCCAAGCCTGATAGGATAATATTCCTGCCAAAATAAAAACAAAACAAGAAGTGAGGATAAAAAGACTTCGTTTCATTAGTCCAGATTTGATTTAATAATTCCTTTTTCTGACAGAAGAATTGCAACGTCCTTTGTTCCTTTGATTTTAGAAAATATCAAAATCATCATGACTGTGATAGGAACAGAAAGAATCATTCCAATAATTCCCCAAATTGCTCCCCAAACGCTCAAAGACAAAATAACAACAAGAGAACTGATATTTAGAGAATTCCCCATCATTTTAGGTTCTAAAAAATTGCCAACTAGGAGTTGAATAATTCCAACAAATAGAACCACTAAAATAAACGGTGTAAAATCGGTTCCGCCATATTGAACCAGAGCCATTATGGCCGGAAAAAGAGTGGCAATAAGTGAACCAATGGAAGGAATAAAGTTGAGAATAAAAATACAAGCTGCCCAGAAAAAGGCAAAATCGATTCCAATGAGCTTAATAACGGCAAAACTACTCACGGCCGTTATTAAACTAAGTAAGGTTTTAATTGATATGTATTTACTCAATGATTTGTCAATTTCAATCAGCAATTTATTCACGTCTTCAAATTCATTTGGTTTTTCATAAATGGCTTTTAGCTTATTCAGGAAACTAGTTTCTTCCATCAATATAAAAATGAGGTAGAGTAAAATCATGAAGGCGCTAGAAAACAATTCTGAAAATGAATCAAGCAAATTTTTACCTATGGAAGTAAGATCTATGTCAACAATAAAATTATTTATGTTTTCACCGATATTAAGACCAAATTTGGTTTCAATTTGTGTGGCTACTTTTTCAAGGTTTTCTTGGTATTTGGGAGCTTCGTTGTACAAGTCTTGCACATTAGAAATAATAAGATTAGAAATAAAACCAATTATAAATAGAATAACAATGGAAGCGATTGCAGTTTTTATCGCTCTAGGTATTTTGGTTTTTATCCATTCTGCCTTGTCCATAAAATCTCGAATTTCCTTGATAATGAACCACAAAAATATAGCTAGAATAAGTGGTAGTATAATTCCTTTTGCGATTATTAGTAGTGTAATAACACAAAAAATAATAAAGAATATTAGTCCAATTTTTTGTAATTTCATACTTGATTTTTACAGTGTTTCTTAAAAGTACATAAGTTATCCTGTTTTACCATAAAAAATAGAAATCACCTTGAAGAAATTTGAAATCCCCGAACAGTATAAAGCTTCTATAATAGGAGAAATAAAAGAAAAGAGGAAGTCTGAAGATAGAATGAAAAAGGATTTTACACCTTCCACCTTAAAATTTGAAGGAGTAGAATTTGTTCTAGCTAGGCACTTTGGGTTTTGCTACGGAGTAGAGAATGCTGTAGAAAAGGTGTACAAGGTTTTGGATGAATTTCCCGAAAAGAACATTTATTTGCTGAGCCAAATGATTCATAACCCTACCGTGAACGAAGATTTATTGGAAAGAGGGATTCGGTTTGTAATGGATACAAAAGGAAATCAACTTATTTCTTGGGACGACATTACCTCCGAAGACATTGTTTTGATTCCAGCTTTTGGAACAACTCTTGAAATAGAAGCTATTTTGAAAGAAAAAGGCATTATTTCAAAAGATTACGATACTACTTGCCCGTTTGTGGAAAAAGTGTGGAACAGATCCGAAAAATTGGGAGAAAAGGATTACACCATAATCATTCATGGAAAAGCAGCCCACGAAGAAACTCGTGCAACTTTTTCGCACAGCAGTGAAAACGGAAAGTCTATCATTGTAAAAGACATAAAAGAAGCGAAACTCCTGGCCCAATTTATTGATAAACAGCTTCCGGCTGAAGATTTTTATTCGTTTTTTGAAGGAAAATATTCTCCGGGATTTGACCCATACACTGATTTGAATAAAGTAGGAGTAGTGAACCAAACTACGATGCTGGCTACCGAAACTCACGAAATATCCAATTATTTTAAGTATAAAATGATTGAATTGTTTGGGGAAGAGAATTTGAGTGAAAGATATGCCGATACTCGTGATACATTGTGCTATGCTACAAATGACAACCAAAAAGCGACCCTTGAACTCATGAAAGAGGAAGGTGATTTTGCGGTAGTTGTGGGAGGTTATAACAGTTCCAATACCATGCATTTGGTGGAATTGTTAGAACAAAAATTCGAAACCTTTTTTGTTCAAAATGCGGATAAAATAGCAAGTAAGAGTTGTATAAATCACTTTGATATTCATTCTAAGGAGGAAAACACTACAGACTTTATTAGTAAATTTAACAATGAAGAATTGAGGATTATTATCACTTGCGGAGCTTCTTGTCCAGATAGTGTTTTGAATCAAGTGATAGAAAAAATAGTATATGTTATTAATCAAAAATAAGCGAATTTTAATTTTCTGCTTCTTGATGGTTTTTCTGAGTTTTTCAGCCAAATCTGAGTTGCAGGCCATATTCAATTACAAGCAGTTTCAAATTCCTGGAAAGGGAATTTACATTGAAAACTATTTGTCGTTTGTGTCTTCTTCTTTAAAGTATCAAAATCCAAATTCAAAAGTCTTGCAAGCCAGAGTATTGGTGACCCAGATATTAAGGAAGAATGATTCGATCATTGATTTTAAGAAGTACAATGTTTTGGGCCCAGAATTGATAGATAGTGTAGCGGTAGATTTTAAAGATCAAAAACGATTTTTTGTTAAACCGGGAGTTTACGAACTCGAGATTCAACTGCTTGATTTGAATAGCAAAACACAAATTCCTGTAGAGCTCAACAAGCACCTTGTTATTCGTTCTTTCGATTCGCAAACCACAGTTTCTGACATTCAATTGGTTGATTATTTTAAAAAAACAACCGAAAAAAATGAGTTCTCAAAATCTGGATATGACTTGTATCCCTTGATTTCTAATTACATTCCTACCGAGGTTATTAAACTGGCTTTTTATTTTGAAGTTTACAATCAAAATCCTACAAGAAAAGTATTGGTAAAAGAATACATTGAGACTTATTATGGAAGTAAATTGCTGCCAAAATACATCAAAAGAAGTGTGAAGGAGCTGAAAGAGGTAACTCCTGTTTTCCATGCATTTGATATAGAAAATCTTCCTACTGGGAATTACAATTTGGTTGTTGAAATTAGGAATGAAAATAATGAACTGGTTTCTTCCGAAAAAGTGTTTTTTCAAAGGGTTAATTCGCAAATAATCGTACCCGAAATAGATACAACAGAACCCATTGCCCTTACTTATGATTTGCCTACCGATTCGCTTGACTATTTTCTGGAAGCGCTTGTCCCAATTGCCAATACATTGGAGTACAAAGTGTTGACAGGCGGAAAATCAAAGCTGAGCGATGAGGTGAAGGAACAGTATTTTGTGAATTTTTGGCAAACGAGGTACGGAGTGAATGCTATAAAAGAATGGGGGAAGTACAGAAAAAAAGTGGTAGAAGTAGAACAAATGTTTGGGAATTCTACAAAACCTGGCTTCATGACTGATATGGGACGAGTATACATCAAGTACGGAAAACCGAACGATAAAGTAGAAAAACTAAACGAACAAGGAACTTATCCTTATGTAATTTGGCATTATTATCAAACTCAAAGCCGCAGTAACGTTCTTTTTGTTTTTTATCACACATCTGCGGTTACTCAAGATTTTGAGCTGATTCATTCAGATATGCCTGGCGAAATTACAAACAGGGATTGGCAATATATGTTGAATATGCGTGTGGGAGGTCAGGACAACAGAGTAGAGGAGGATGCGCGAAGAATGAGGTAGAATAATTTGAGTTCTCTGTAAGGTTTGTTACATTAAATGGACAAAGAATTAATTATTTTTAATTATACAAAAACTTACAGAATATTAGTTATGAATAGAATAGGATTAGACAAAGATAAGTCAGAAAAAATAGCTGGAAAACTAAATGAATTGTTAGCCAATTATTCCATCTTTTATCAAAATACGAGAGGATATCACTGGAATATTAAAGGCGAAAAGTTTTTTGAACTACACTTAAAGTTCGAAGAATTGTACAACGATTTGGTGTTGAAAATAGATGAAGTAGCCGAAAGGATTTTAACTTTGGCTCATACACCACAGCACAACTATTCGGTGTACACAAGCTTGTCCAAAATAAAGGAAAGTACAGAAGTAAACAATGGAATAAATGCCGTAGAAAACATTCTTGAATCTTTTAAAACCATTATCATTCTTCAAAGAGAATTGCTGGAATTATCGGATGATGCCAATGATGAAGGAACCAACGCTCTGATGAGTGACTACATCAGAGAACAAGAAAAAATGGTATGGATGTATTCTTCGTTTTTGAATAAATAATTGTATCGAAAAGCATAAGAAAATCCTTTGAGAAGTCTTCTCAAAGGATTTTTTTTGTCTACACTTCCACTTCGTTCATAGTAGTTTTGATGATGAAATTACCTAGTTGTACAGTTAATTTTTTTCCTTCAATTTCTAAAATCACTCCTTGTGTTTTTTGATTTTTGAGTTTTATTTTATTTCCAACAACCAATGCTTTTTTCACCTGTTCTTCCACTTTCTTTATTACTTCAGCTTGTTTGGCAGATGGTTTTTCGGCAATTTCAGATGCCTTTGGCAATTCAGGAGTGTTTAGTTTTTTGTTCAATACAACAGGATTCGCTTGTTCTTTTATTTTTATTCGTTCTATCGAAGCAAGCTTTTTTAGAGCTTCCATTGTTGCTTTTTCTGTTTTGTGATGCTTAAATTTTCCCAGTATTTCGTAAAATTTCTTTCCCATAGTCACAAACTTATTTTGTTGCTCCACAAATTGATTGATGCGTTCGGACTTAGCTTGTAGCTTTTCCAGTTTTTCATCGTATTCGCGCATGCTTTGTCTAGCTTTGTGCTCGGACTTGTACTGTTCGGTATTTATTTTTTTAAACTTCGATTTCTCCTTTTGCAATGAAACTGACAAGGCATCTACCTGCAATTTGTGTTCAGAGACTTTCGTTTTGGCTAATTCAATTAATTCATTAGGGATTCCGTTGTGCTGTGCCACCTCAAAGGTGAAAGAAGATCCGGGCTGGCCAATTGAAAGAGTAAAAAGTGGTTCAAGTTTCTTAGTGTCGAAAAGCATGCAGGCATTTGTTGCCGAATCCAAGGAGGAAGTCAGTATTTTAATGTTGGTGTAATGAGTTGTAATCACTGCAAAACAATTTTTTTGATACAATTCCATGTAAAACACTTCGGCTAAGGCTCCTCCTAATTCTGGATCGGTTCCGCTACCAAACTCATCCAAAAGTAACAAGGTGTTTTCGTCCGAATTAGCCAAAAAATGATTCATTCTATTCAATCGGTAACTGTACGTACTCAATTGATTTTCTATAGACTGATTGTCTCCAATGTCAGAAAGTACTTGGTGAAACCAACAACAAGAACTGTCGGCATCCATAGATAAAAACAAGCCGCACTGGTACATCAGTTGCAATATTCCTACTGTTTTTAGAGTAATGGATTTTCCGCCAGCATTGGGTCCCGAGATAACCAAAAACCGACTGTTTTCGTTCATTTCGATTTCCTGTCCAATGGTTTTTTTGTTTACTTCATTGTTCTTTAAATACAGCAAAGGATGAATCGCATTCTTCCAATGCATCTTTTTTGTTTTGTTCAGTTTTGGCCGAGTCCCTTTGTATGATTGACCGAAAAGGACTTTTGCATTCAATAAATCGAATCTTACCAAAAGAGCCTGAAAGGCTTTTAAGTGTTTTTTTTCTGAACGCAATCGAAAAGTTACTTGTTCTAAAATAGAAAATATCTCGTTGCTCTCATCAATTCTCAATCTTTCCTGCTCTTTGTTCAGCTCAAAACTTTCTTGGGGTTCAATGTAGGTGTAATTTCCTTTTGCACTTACTCCGCAAATTCGACCCGGCACTCGTTTTTTGTATTGAGAAAGGACAGTTAGTAATCGCCTATTGTCCAAAAAGGATTCTTCAGTTTCTCCCAATAATTCATCCTGACGACATCGTCTCAATGCTTTTTCAAAATTCTTATTTATTTCCGATCTATTCGATTTTTGCTTTTTTCGAATGGTTAGTAAAAGAGGCGTTGCGTCATCTTTTATATCCAGTTTTTTTGTATCCAAAACCTCAGTGATTATTCCCAGTACATCTTTTATTCTAGTTATATGCTGGCAGGCTTCGTAAAGAATTGGGTAGTCATATTGTTGGTTTCGAGCAAAATCAATCAGGATTTTTGTTCCCTGACACAGCGCAAAAACTTTTAATAATTCATTCAGAATTAATACGCCATTTTCTATTCGAAGGATATTAAGTGCCGTGTCAATGTCTTCGGCATTGGGATGAGGGAAACTTAACCTTTCATCGAGGTAAATTTCCTGAATTTCTTCTAATAAATCAAACTCTCTGTTTAATAGCTCAGATTCAGAAAATGAGGTTAAATTAAGTGCATTTTCCTTGGCTTTTTGTGATTTACAGTAAGTTGAAAGTATGTCGCAAACTACTCCAAATTCAAGGTCTTTGCCACTTTGTTTGTCTAATATCATTTGTTTGTTCTAAGCTTATTTGTGTAAACAGTTATCAAAGCTAAGTATTTTTAAAAAGAGATGTTTTGTTTTGGTCGGAAAGGCAGTGAAAATTTAGTCGAAAAAAATATGGAGTTATACTACTTTTTTAGTCCCAAATTATCGCCTAATTTCAACATAAAAGCGAAAGCTTCGTCAAAGTCATTCTTGATGGTTCCCTCCAAGATTGCTTCTTTTATTTCCGTTTTTATTTTACCCACTTCAAAACAAGGTTCCAAACCAAATGTTTTCATAATGATGTCTCCAGAAATTGGGGGTTGCCAATCTCTTATTCTGTCGCTTTCTTCAATTTCGGCTATTCGTTTTTCTACTTTGTCAAATTTTTGAAGATAACGCTGAACTTTATTTTCATTTTTGGATGTAATGTCAGCTCTGCACAAAGTCAATAAATCATCAATGTCGTTGCCAGCTTCCATAAGCATTCTGCGGTAGGCAGCATCCTTTGTGTTTGGGTTTGTAAGTGCAATAGGACGCAAATGAAGAAAAACAAGTTTTCTCACATATTGCATAGTTCCATCCAATGGAAGCTTCATTCTTTTAAAAATTCCTTTTACCATTTTGGATCCCACAACTTCATGACTATGAAAAGTCCATCCTACTTTTTTGTCAAATCTTTTGGTTGGTGGTTTTGCAATGTCGTGCAGAATTGCAGCCCATCTCAGCCACAAATTGTCGGTGTTTGGAGAAATATTGTCCAATACCTCAAGCGTGTGATAAAAATTATCTTTGTGCCCTTTGTTGTCAATAAATTCTATTCCATGCAAGGCTACCATTTCTGGAAAAATGATTTCTAGCAATCCTGTGTTAAACAGTAATTTAAAACCAATCGATGGCTTTTCGGCCATGATGATTTTATTCAACTCTGTAGTTATTCTTTCTTGCGAAACGATAGAAATTCTTTCTTTGTTTTCTCTTATTGCTGTCAAACTAGCGTGATGAATAGAGAAATTCAATTGCGTTGCAAATCGTATCGCGCGCATCATTCTAAGCGGATCGTCAGAATAGGTGATTCCTGGTTCAAGTGGAGTTTTTATTATTTTATCCTGTAAATCTTGAACTCCGTTAAATGGATCGATTAGCTCACCGTAATTTTTGGCATTCAAGCTGATTGCGAGGGCATTAATTTTAAAATCTCTTCTCTTTTGATCATCTTCAATAGAGCCATTTTCAACAGTTGGTTTTCTTGAACCTCGGTCATAGGATTCTTTTCTTGCTCCCACAAATTCAATTTCGTAACCATCGTCTAGTTTTATCATGGCAGTGCCAAAATTTTTGAACACCGAAACTTTTGAAGCTTTTACTTTTTCTGCAATTCTCTCTGCCAATTCTATTCCACTTCCCTCAATCACAATATCAATATCTTTGCAAGGCCTATTGAGTAATAAGTCACGCACAAAACCACCGATAACAAAAACTCGTTCATTAGGAACTGTTTCTTTTATCACCTCAAAAATAGGGTGGGTTAGTTGGTCTGCAAATTGTGTTTCTGTCATTACTGAAATATGAAAATTACTTTCTTATCAAAGTGAAGGTTCCATCCATATCAATTTTCATAATGGTAGAAGCTTTTGGCTTTAATTTTGTATCGGACGGCAAATTTACAATATAATCTACACCGTCCAAAATTCTCTTGTCAATATCCTCAAACCTCAGTGGTGCAGATTCGGAACTTATATTTGCCGAAGTAGAAACCAATGGTTTTCCGAATTTTTTTATTAGTTGATGACAAAACCCTTCTTTTACAATCCTCACAGCAATCGATTTGTCTTCTGCCAAAAGATTGGGAGCAACATTATATCCTTCGGGATAAATAATAGTTGTTGGTTTTTCAGATAATTCTACAATATCCCAAGCTATATCAGGGATTTGCTTTACATATCTATTCAGTTTAGAATCAGATTCGAGCAAAGTAATCATACTCTTTTTGGATGCTCTTTGTTTCAGAGCAAAAACTTTCTCCACAGCCTCAGAATTGGTTGCATCACAACCGATCCCCCAAATGGTGTCGGTTGGGTAAAGAATAATTCCTCCGCTCCTTAATACCTGAATTGCTTCTTCCATCTTTTTTGTGTTTGTGTTACAAAGGTATTTAAAGCTTGGACTAATGACAAGCCTCTTTTCAATCTAGTTCTGATCTTTCCAAAATTGACCTTTCCCTTTTTTAAGACTTTAGAAACAAATATTTGCATAAATTCGCACTCATGGAAGAAATTATAAGAAACATAAAGTTGATTTGGGATTTTAGAGGTGAAGACGGACATCAAACTGCTATTCATCACGAAATTCACTTGAAGGAGTTTGTGAAAAAAGAAGATATTCCTCATGTAAATAGCGGGGTGGAAGAGATTGACACTTTGCATTCGACAGCTTTTATTACCGTTTCAGAACCCCATATGCGAATAGTAAGAGATGCCTTAATTCCCCACCGTGGAGAAATTGCAGAATAGAACATTCTCATTCAGTAAAATAAATAGGACTAAAATTGTTTAATAACAAAGGTTCTTTTATATTTGCACCCCTAAAAAAGTAAGTAAATTAAACAAATAAACTATGCAAAATAGAAATATTATATGGGTGTTTACCATATTACTAACACTAGCTTGTCTTTACCAACTGTCCTTTACATGGGTGACAAGTGGCGTAGAGAAAGAAGCAAATGAATTCGCTCAATCAGAGGCTTCACAGTATGTAGGGAGTGACTCTGCGGTAAGAGCAACTGTGGGAAATGCAGAATACCTTGTTTCTACTCAAGAAGAAAGAGATGTGTTTCAAAAAGCTGTGTTGGAGAATTACTTGATCAACAAAACAAACGAATCTGTCTACCCAGTTTTTGGACATACTTACAAATATTGTAAAGACAATGAATTGGCAAAAGGGCTTGACCTTGAAGGAGGAATGAGTGTAACTTTGCAAGTTTCTATTCCAGATATGGTTTCTAACCTTGCTGGAAGATATTCTTCAAGAAGTTCTTTCTCTAAACCTTTTGATGCTGCATACGCAGTATTTACAACGGCAAAAAATGAAAAAGAATTTGTTGATTTGTTCGAAGAGAAATTCAATGAAATAAACCCAGAAGAATCTTTAGCCGAAATTTTCAAGTTTAAAGATGAAGATGGAAACAAGCTTACTGATATTTCTAACGAAGAAGTGATTGCAATGTTGAGAGAAAAAGCTTCTGGAGCTTTGGACAAAACTGAAACTGTTATTTCTTCAAGAGTTTCGGGATTAGGACTTTCTCAACCTTCAATCCAAAAAAATCAAAGCAAAGGAACAATTACTATTGAATTGCCTGGTGTAAAAGACAAAGAAAGAGCAAGAAACTTATTGCAAAGTACTGCAAAACTTGAGTTCTGGCACACATACAAGAATACCGAAGTAGGTAATGCTGTTTATGAAAAATTAAACGACATCATCAGTAGAACTATGTATCCTGGATATTTAGATTCTGTAGAGAATGCAACAAAAGATACTACTGCTGCAGCTGAAATGGCTGTAGAAGGAGATTCAACTATGACTGAAGATTCTACTGCTGTTGTAGCGGAAGATTCTGCTGCAAATGATCCATTTGCAAATTTATCTGCTGAAGAACAACAAGAAGTTTTCAGAAAGACAAGTCCATTGTCTGCAAGATTATATCCTTTTGCTGACCAAGAAAGTCAGTGGATGGAAGGAGCAGTTTTGGGATATGCTAAAATTACTGATACGGGTGAGATAAATGATTTTATGAAATTGAGCGCTGTTCAAACTGCGGTTTCTTCAATATCTAGAGATTTGGCATTCATGTGGGAATCAAAAACAGCTGGTTCTACAGAAGATGGAACTCCATTATTGAACTTATACCTTATTAAGAAAACAAAAAGTGGAATTGCTGAATTGGATGGTGAAGAAGTTGAGTCTGCAAGACAAGATTTTGATCCTATGTCAAGAAAGCCAATGGTTTCTTTGCAGTTCAAAAATGCTGGAGCAATTGCTTGGGCAGATTTGACGGAGCAAAGTGCCAAAGACGAAACAGGAATTGCCATTACTTTGGATAACAAAGTATTCTCTTCTCCGGTAGCATCTGGAAAAATAGAAGGAGGAAGAACTCAAATTACAGGAGGGTCTTTTAACGGGGCAGATGGAATAAAAGAAGCAAAAGATTTGGCAAACATTTTGAAAGCTGGAGCACTTCCTGCACCTGCAAAAATTGTTGATGAATCGATTGTTGGTCCAACTTTGGGAGCAGAAAACGTACAAGCAGGACTTTGGTCATTTGCTGGTGCATTGTTGTTGGTGTTGGTTTATATGATTTTTTATTATTCAAAAGCAGGAGCAGTAGCAGATTTAGCTTTGATAACAAACATCTTCTTTATTTTTGGAACACTTGCTTCCTTAGGAGCAGCACTTACACTTCCTGGTATTGCAGGTATAGTACTTACAATTGGTATGTCGGTAGATGCTAACGTTCTTGTATTCGAAAGAATAAGAGAAGAATTGAGAAACGGAAGAGGAAAAAGACAAGCAATTGAAGAAGGGTATGCAAAAGCGCTTTCGGCTATTTTGGATGCAAACATTACTACATTGCTTACTGCGATTGTATTAGGTTACTTCGGACACGGAGCAATACAAGGATTCGCAATTACGCTTATCATTGGTATTTTTACTTCTTTGTTCTCTGCACTTATCATTTCAAGATTGATATTCAGTTATATGATAGATAGAAAAAAGGACATTTCTTTTTCTACTACTATTACCAAAAACTTATTCTTGAACATGAAAGTTCCGTTTATCAAGAAAAGAAAAGTATTCTACATTATTTCTGGATTAATTATCGCTGGTGGTATTTTCTCATTAGTTTCTAGGTCGCTGGATTACGGAGTAGAATTTACTGGAGGAAGAACTTACAAAGTGAAATTCGAGAATGAAGTAAACTTTCAAGATGTAAGAGATAACTTGGCTGTATCTTTTGGAGATATGCCTGAGGTAAAAATGATAGATAACCGATATAAAGCGCTTATCACAACTCAATACATGTTGGGAGACAAATCGTCTGAGGGATCTGCGAAAGTAGAAGCTAAACTGAACGAAGGATTAAAAGATATAAGTGGTTATGAAATCATTGAGTCAAGACAAGTAGATTCAAATATCTCGGCTGGTTTCAAAACTTCATCAATAAAAGCAGTCTTATTGTCTTTACTCATCATTTTCTTATACATCGTATTTAGGTTTAGAAAGTGGCAGTTTGGTCTAGGAGCTTTACTTGCAATGTTCCATGATGTACTTATTGTATTGTCATTGTTCTCAATAGGATGGGGAAGATTCCCATTTGCGATGGAAATAAACGAAGCATTTATTGCAGCTATCCTTACTGTTGTAGGATATTCTATAAACGATACAGTGGTTGTATTCGATAGAATAAGAGAATTTTTAACAGATAGAAGAAAAGGACAGACTTCTGAAGTGATAAATGAAGCCTTGAATTCTACGCTAAGTAGAACAGTGAATACTTCGGTTACAACGTTCTTAGTGTTATTAATTATCTTCCTTTTTGGTGGTGACTCAATAAAAGGAATGACATTTGCCTTAATGATTGGTGTAGTGGTAGGAACATATTCTTCGTTGTGTATCGCAACTCCTTCTGTGATTGATTTTACTAAATCTTACAGAAAAGAGAAAAAAGAAGAAAACTAAATTGAATTGATTTGAAAATCAAAGTCCTCTGAGAAATCAGGGGACTTTTTTTGTTAAATCATGTTTCTGTTCAGTACACAGTTGCCAAACATTTATTACCTTAGCGAAGGAAATTTAAAATATAATTGACCTAAATATAATATGCTTTCAGCTTCTCCTATTTTGTTGTTTTTGAACTTAAGTAGCGGTGAAATTTTCATCGTGTTTTTGTTTATTCTGATTTTTTTTGGAGCGGAAAGCATTCCAAAAATAGCCCGTTCATTTGGTAAGGTGATGTATCAAATTAAAAACGCAACAGATGATATCAAAAGAGATATTAAAGAATCGACAGACAATATCAAGAAAGATATTTTGGATCAAACAGATGGATCTAATCCAATAACCGAAATGAAAAAGGAACTGGATGATTCTGTTAAGGATATAAAAATAGATTAACTATGGATTTTTTTTGGCTCATATTAGGACTAGCAGTCCTTATTTTTAGCGGTGATTATTTGGTAAAAGGTGCAGTGGGAATTGCTGAAAAATTCAAAATTTCTCCTTTGGTTATTGGGATGACTGTGGTTTCGTTTGGTACATCGGCACCCGAATTATTTGTAAGTATAAAAGCCGCCATGGATGGTTCGCCAGACTTAGCAATCGGAAATGTGATAGGATCGAACATTGCAAACATTGCTTTGGTTCTTTCTATTACAATCCTTATTTTTCCCATTATCGTAGATAGAAATTCAAAAATCATCGATTGGCCAATGATGATGTTTTCTAGTATTTTGTTTTACGTATTTTCTTTAGATAATGTCATTTCTCCTTTGGAGGGAGGTATTATGGTTGCCATTTTGTTGGTGTTTACGTTTCTGTTAATCAGAAATTCGAGGAAACTAAATCTCAATTTAGATGAAGATGTGGATGGTACTCCCTCAAATATGTGGCTCACTTCACTTTATCTTGTAGGTGGCTTAATAGGTCTTAAATTTGGTGCTGATTGGTTTGTAGAAGGGGCAAAAGGAGTAGCTAAATCATTTGGTATGACTGACAAAGTAATCGGAGTTACCATTGTGGCATTTGGTACTTCTGTGCCAGAACTTGTAGCTTCGGGAGTTGCAGCTTATCGCAGACAAACAGATATTTCGTTGGGAAACTTGGTAGGTTCCAATATATTTAATATTCTGATAGTACTAGGAATTACCTCGCTTATTATGCCAATTCAAGTGTCGGAGAGTGTAATGAGTTTCGATATGTATTGGATGTTAGGAATAGCTTTGGCTTTGTATCCAATGATGTTTATAGGAAAGAAAATGGGTAGAATTCATGGATTAATTCTTCTTTCAGCCTATATCACGTACATCGTGTTGTGTGTCCAATCTATTTAGTTGGTTTGTAATTTTGGTAGTTGATTCCAGCTGTGGAGTAATATCTGGTTTTTTTATCTAAGTCGTTTGATTCGTTTTCAGATTGAAACATATTTGGCGGACATTCCAAAAATGAGCTATTGGAGTTGCTATAAATCATGCTAGAATCGTTATTAAAAAATATTAAAAATCCTATTCCACCTAGTTTTAATGTTTGATTAGCGATTACAGCATTTCCCAAATCTTTTTTGAATGAGATTAGTTGATTTTTATTGAGGTAAAAATCTCCATAATAGTTGTACATTTTGACTTTTTGAATAGAATTCACATCAAAACTTTCGCCCAGATTAATAGGTTTTTCTTTCGAGGAGCAACTAAATAGGAAAAGTAATGATATTATAAAAACTGTTTTCAAGAGCCAAGAGATTCTATAACTTGAGTCACTTGCGGAATAATAAGTTGATTTCCCGAATTATCAATAACATAATCTGATAATTTTATTTTCTCTTCGTCACTCCATTGATTTTTCATGCGGTTTTCTATTTCTTCTTTACTCGCATTGTCTCGTTTTTGAACTCTATCTATTCTGATAGAAATGGGTGCAGTTACGAGAATTACAGCATCCAAGTCTTTATAAATTCCAGTTTCGAAAAGAATAGCGGCTTCTTTAAAAACGAACTTTGTGGTTTGAGAATTTTTCCAAGATTCGAAATCTTTTCCTACTGCTGGATGAACCAAGCTATTGAGCACAGCCAATTTGTTTGGATCATTGAAAACAATAGCGGCCATTTTTTTTCTTTCCAATCCTAAATCAGTGTATATGTCGTTCCCAAATTCGCTCTTTATCTTCGCGATTAATTCGGGGTTGGAATTAATCAAGTCCTTTGCTCTATCGTCTGAGTTGTAAACAGGATAGCCCATCGAAATCAAGATTTTCGCTACCACCGATTTTCCTGAGCCAATTCCTCCGGTAATCCCTATTGTCTGTTTGTTTTTTTGCATAAAAAAAAGAGCCTTTTTTGATAAGGCTCTTTCAAATTTACCCAAAACTTTTTGTTTCGGTAGAATGTGTAGAAGATTATTTTCTTCCGTTTTGTTGTTGGTGTGCAGCAAAGTCGGTAATCAAAGCAGATTTTTCTACTTTAATAATAGTTCCTCCTTCTACTTTCAATTTTACCGTAGTATCTTGGATAGAGCTCACCGTTCCGTGTAATCCACCTATTGTAACTACTTCTGCTCCTACAGCCAAAGCTTCTCTAAAAGTTTTTAATTCCTTCTGTTTTTTGATTTGTGGTCTTATCATAAAGAAGTAAAATACTCCAAACATTAAAACCAACATAATGATCATTTGCATTGGGTTACCTTCTCCTCCTGGAGCCATCATAAATAGTGTGTTCATCGTTTCTTATTTTTAGTTTGTTTCAGGACCAATAACAGTCCCAGTTAATTTTATTTTTGTGTCAGCAGGTTGAGTGTTCGCTGTGATAGTTATAAATTTTACATTGTCACCCACACGTCCTTCTGTATTGAATACAACATCCACGCTTGCGCTTTCTCCTGATAAAACAGGTCGTTTTGGCCAGTTTTTTGCAACTGTACATCCGCAACTTCCATTGATATCTGCAATAACCAAAGGACCGTTTCCTGTATTTGTAAATTTGAAAGTTCTTCTAATTTCTGTTCCTTCAATTACAGAGCCAAAATCAAATTCTGATTCTTCCAGTTCTATCACCGGAGGATTCTTCATTTCAATGATATCTGTAAAGTTATCTTCGGTTATTTCAGTGTTTCCACAAGAAAAAAGAAGAATAGAAGAAAATAGAATTAGAATAGTACTTTTCATAGCTTATTTAGGTATTGATTTATTCATTAACCCTCTTCCGCTCTTGTTTATTTTACCATCTTCTTTTAACTTAGCAAAAATCTTATCCAACAATCCGTTGATAAAACCTTTACTCTTTGGAGTACTGTAAAATTTAGAGATTTCGATATATTCGTTCATAGTAACTTTCACTGGAATAGAAGGGAATTCCATAGCTTCAACAAGTGCCATTCTCATCAAGATAACATCTGTTTTAGCTAGTCTGTCTACGTCCCAGTTTTTGGTTTGGGCTGTAATCAAGTTTTCCAATTCGTCTTCTTTCTGAATAGAATGCCTAAACAATAGTCTTGCATATTCTTCGTCAGTTTTGTCTTTAAAAAGAGGACTAAGGCTTTCGATTCCAGAATCACTTTCGCTCATTGTCTCAAGCGTTTTAATCACCGCCATTGCTACAATATCTAAATCATCGTTCCAGAATATGCTGTTGTCTTCCAATACTTCGTGAAGTAGTTCGTTGTTCACAATAAACTTTTTGAAGATAGTGATTAAAAACTCTTTGTCTTCTTCAAATGAATCGGCACCACTGTTCATGTAGGCTGTGTAGTCTTCTGAGCTTCTCAACTCTTTAAAAATTTGACTAATAACCGTAAAAGCCGCATCAGATCTCCACTGAATCTTCATGTTGTCAATGTCTTTTTTCAATTGACTGTTTTGGTTCAGTAAAGCAAACGCTTTGTTGTGAACCAATTTCATGTTGGGGTTCATATCGTCTTCAGTAGGACGAAGTTTCGTTTTTGCATTCTCTATTTTTTCTTCCGAAACGTTTTTTATTTCGTTAAAAACAGAAAGCAAAGTGACGTACAATTCATACACTTTATTCAAGCTGAACATAAGTTCTTTTTCTCCTTTGTCCAATTCTTTGTTGTTGGAGAAAATATAGGCGTACAATGCCAAGAAGGATTTTATTCTTATATGTCTTCTAGATAGCATTAAAATGAGAGTTTTATTTTTCCTATTTGTTCGATTCTTTCTTCAGCCATTTTGTTAGCGGCCAAATACGTTGGGATATTTTCTTCTTCGGCTTTGTTCAATATAGCCAAAGTGGTATTGAAAATGTCTTTAGTCAAATCCATTACTCTTTCTTTGTCGTATCCTGTAACTTCAAAGAAACAATTGATTACTCCTCCAGCATTTATCAAGTAATCTGGAGCATAAGTAATTCCCATTTCCATACACATTTTTCCGTGCTTTACTTCATCTTGTAATTGATTGTTTGCTGCTCCAGCAATGATTTTGCATTTTAATCTTCCCAATGTATCGTCATTTACAGTCGCTCCCAAAGCGCAAGGTGAGTAAATATCTACATCCAAATCGTAAATATCTTCTGGTGCTACTACAGTTACTTTGTATTCTTTTGCAATTCTTTCAAGAGTTGGCTGGTAAATATCTGTTACAAATATTTCTGCTCCTTCTTTTTCAAGAAACTGAATGAGGTATTCACCTACGTGACCAGCACCTTGTACCGATACTTTTTTACCTTTCAAACTTTCGTTTCCGTATGTTTTTTGCGCAGCGGCCTTCATTCCCATGTATACACCATACGCTGTAACTGGCGAAGGATCTCCACTTTTTCCTGGCAATCCACTTACGTGATTAGTCTCCATGTTTACCCATGTCATTTCTCTTGGAGATACACCTACATCTTCAGCAGTAATATATTTTCCGCCCAAGCTATTTACAAATTTTCCAAACCTACGGAAAAGAGCTTCCGATTTATCTGTGTGTGGATTTGCTATTATTACAGCTTTTCCACCACCTAAGTTTAATCCAGAAATAGCTGATTTGTATGTCATTCCTCTAGAAAGTCTCAACACATCATTCAGTGCTTCTGCTTCGCTTGCATAATTCCACATTCTTGTTCCTCCTAATGATGGGCCAAGAGTGGTATTGTGAATTGCAATAATTGCTTTTAATCCAGATTCTTTGTCGTTACAGAACACTACTTGTTCGTGTCCCATCATTTCCATTCTGTTGAGAAGGAATCCATGCTCTTGAGCTTTTTCAGCTAGGATATTTTCCATGATTATTAAATTTATTTAAGGAGTACAAAATTACGATTAATATTTATTTTTTGTGACTTAAATTATAAATTAAAAAAATGTAGTATTCTTTCCCTCCTTTTGGGACTGAAAACTAACTTAATTTCTTAAAATGGTAAGTATAAAAACTTATCTTTGTCGCAATGAAATCACTCGCATATCTCAATAAGTATTTATTCAAATACAAATGGCGCCTTATTTTGGGTACTATTTTTATTGCCGCTTCCAATTATTTTGGTGTAGAAATGCCAAGATTGGTTAAGAATGCAGTCGATTTATTTGAAAAAAAAATTGGCGCAATTCAATCTTCTTCGCTTACTGAGTTAGATAAATCAGATATATTGGATGGAGCATTTTATTTGGCTCTAGTTTATGTGGCCTATTCGTTTATTCGCGGTTTTTTTGTTTTTCTAAATAGGCAAACCATTATTATTATGTCTAGGTTGATTGAATACGACTTGAAAAACGAAATTTATAGCCATTACCAAAAACTAACTCCGGCTTTTTATAAGCAAAACAACACAGGAGATTTAATGAATAGAATATCGGAGGATGTGAGTAAGGTACGAATGTATTTGGGGCCGGCTATTATGTATTCTATCAATTTATTGGTATTGAGTGGACTTACAATTTATTACATGGTTTCTGTAAACCTAGAGCTTACACTCTATGCTTTGGCTCCCTTGCCAATCATGACTATCCTTATTTATTACATAAGTAAAATAATGAACAAGAGGAGCGAAGAAGTACAAGTTCAGCAGTCGCTCATCTCCACTTTTGTACAAGAATCTTTTTCGGGAATTAGGGTAGTGAAGGCTTACAACATGCAAAAGTCATTGAATGCGAGTTTCCTTGATGAAGCTAGCGAGTATAGATCCAGATCCATGAAATTGGCAACGATAAATGCTTTTTTCTTTCCGGTAATTGTTTTACTTATCGGTGTTAGTACTGTACTGACCATTTATATAGGTGGTATAAAAGCCAATGAAGGAATCATAACCAATGGTGATATTGCAGCCTTTGTAATTTATGTAAATATGCTTACTTGGCCATTTGCTTCTATTGGATGGGTTACATCTATGGTGCAAAGAGCTGCGGCTTCTCAAAAAAGAATCAATGAGTTTTTAAAACAAGAACCCGATATTTTTTCGAAAGAAAATACAGAGGATATGAAATCAGGTGATATTGTATTTGATAATGTTTCCTTCGTGTATCCCGATTCAGGAATAAAAGCCTTAGAGAATATTTCGTTTGCACTGCCAAAAGGCAAAACGTTAGGAATAATTGGCGAAACTGGCTCGGGAAAATCAACTGTTGCCAACATGATTGCTAGGTTGTACGATGTGAATTCTGGCGAGATAAAAATTGGAAACTCTTCGATACAGAACATAGATTTAACTCAGCTCAGGCAATCCATTGGGTATGTGCCTCAAGACGCTTTCTTGTTCTCAGATACAATCGCAAACAACATTCAGTTTGGATTGAGTGAATTGGATTCGAGAAGTGAAGAATTGATGATAAGTGCAGCAAAAGATGCTCATATTTATTCCAATATTATGGATTTTGAGAAAGGTTTTGAAACTGTAGTGGGAGAGAGAGGAATCACTTTGTCTGGAGGTCAAAAACAAAGAGTTTCAATTGCTAGAGCGATAATCAAGCACCCAGATATTTTGGTTTTTGATGATTGCTTGTCAGCCGTGGATACCGAAACAGAGGACATAATCTTAAGGAATCTGAAACGAATCATGAAAGGAAAGACTTCTGTAATAATTAGTCATAGAATTTCGTCCTTGGAACATGCAAATTTAATTTTGGTGATGAATGAAGGGAAAGTGATAGAGCAAGGGAATCATGCAGAATTAATGGCTTTGAATGGCTATTATGCCACGCTTAATGAAAAGCAAAAAATGTAATTATACCTAATTACCTTCAACTCAATTTTTAGTTTTTTCTTAAAGAAGTCAAAATAATATCTTCTGTTATTTTCAATGAATTAGTGTTAATTCATTGAATTGATAATTATTCGAATTTTATAGTTGGTTTTTTGAAAGTGATTTTTTTAAATGCTTTATTCGGCTCATAAGTGCATCCATATTGTTATTTTTATTGAGAACAAAAACTTATTTACTCACCATTCCAATTATTAAATTCTCTCAGAATAATGCTCATCAACCACAATCTACTCACTTTTAGCATCAAGAAATCTGTATTTATATGTTTAATTCTTGTTTTTGTTTTCAATTGTAAATCAAATCAGAATGAAAACGCTTTGTTAATGGTTTCTAATCAGATGATAAAACAAGAAGAAGCTTGGAACAAAGGAGACTTGGAAGGGTTTATGGATTGCTATTGGAAATCCGATTCGCTTCGTTTTATTGGGAAAAGTGGACTGAATACTGGATGGCAAAATACGCTTGACAATTACAAGAAATCTTACCAGAATAAACAAGAGATGGGAACACTCAAATTCACAAACAAAAGCCTTGACTTTGTTGGAGAACAGACTATCTTTGTAGTAGGCGAATGGAAATTAAGTAGAGAGGATAGTTTGGGAGATTTGGGAGGAATGTATAGCCTTATTTGGGAGAAAAAAAACGGAGTGTGGGTAATCACCACAGATCATTCGAGTTAACAAAAAAACAGAACCAATTGAGAGAATCATTCAAACAATTAATAGCGGGACCATGCAGCGCAGAAACACGTGAACAGGTTTTGGCAACGGCAAAAGAAGTATCAGAAATTGATGAATTAACCTATTTCAGAGCGGGAATTTGGAAGCCAAGAACTGCTCCAGGATCTTTTGAAGGAATAGGAGCTGAAGGGCTCGATTGGTTAAAAGAAGCGAAACATGAATATGGTGTAAAGTCCATAACTGAAGTAGCTACGCCAGAACACGTAGAAGCTTGTCTCAAGGCTGGGCTGGATGCCTTATGGATTGGAGCTCGAACTACAGTAAATCCTTTTTATATTCAGCAAATTGCCGATTCATTGAAAGGAGTAGATATACCAGTTTTTATAAAAAATCCTATCAGCCCAGATGTTGGTTTGTGGATGGGAGCTATAGAACGGTTTAAATTAGCCGGAATTTCTGATGTTTCTGTGATTCACAGAGGATTTTTTTCCTACTCAAAAGGAGTGTTCAGAAATCCACCGATGTGGGAAATTCCAATAAAAGTAAAAACTGAATTTCCTGATCTTCAAATAATTTGTGATCCAAGTCACATCACCGGAGACTCAAAACTGATTGAGGAAGTATCTAAGTTCGCAATGCAATTGGGCATGGATGGATTGATGATTGAAACTCATCCTAGCCCTCCAAAAGCATGGAGTGATGCCAAACAACAAGTTACACCTATACATTTGAAAGAAATTGTGAATGCAATTTTGCTAAATAAATCTGATTCGGATATTAGCCATTCTGAAATAGAACGAATGAGGAAAGATGTGGATGGAATAGATACTCAAACTTTGCAAGAGATTGCGAAAAGAATGCTGATGGTGAAAGAAATCGCTAAATTCAAAAAAGAGAATTCTGCCACTGTTTTTCAGCACGAAAGATGGAAGCATGTGCTGGAAGAATCAAAAAAGAAAGCGAAAGAATTGGGATTAAATGAGGAATTTGTGGAGGACTTGATGAATTTAATTCACAAAGAATCACTCAATATTCATCATACCATTTATAACTCTTAAGAAGCCCGAAGTTATGTTGACTTATTTGTTTCCATTTCTCAATTTTAGAATGAACTTGGTGAGATGTTTTTTCTGAAGATAAATGCTTTCGCAACAATTAATTGAAAATAGAAATAGAGTGCGAGTATTAGTGTTTCGCTTTTTAGCCAAAATTTCGAAAACAAGATGGATTGTTCATCATAAAAAATGAAGTGTCACCACTCAATATTTCTTTTACAATTTAATAGAAATATCGTATAATTGTTCAAAATTATAGTCAATGAAAAAGAGCTTAGTAATAGGTGCAAACGGACAAATTGGTTCGGATTTGGTATTGGGATTAGCCAATAGATTGGGAGCAGAAAATGTAATTGCTTCTGATATTAGAGAGGGAAACCATGGAGAAGTTCAATTTGAGATACTCGATATTCTCGATGCAGAAAAACTAAAGCAAATCATTGAAAAAAATAATGTTGGTACAGTATATTTATTGGCTGCTTTGTTATCGGCTACTGCCGAACAAAATCCAATGTTTGCATGGAAACTGAATATGGAAGGGTTGTTCAATGTTCTGGATTTAGCAAAATATAAAATAATTGACAAGGTATTTTGGCCGAGTTCGATAGCTGTTTTTGGGCCTACAACACCAAGGGATAACACACCTCAAACAACCGTTATGGAACCAACAACTGTTTACGGAATAAGTAAGCAGGCTGGTGAAAGATGGTGCGAATATTACCACAATAAATACGGAGTAGATGTGCGAAGCATTCGTTACCCAGGTTTAATTAGTTACAAAGCAGAACCAGGTGGAGGAACTACGGATTATGCAGTTGCCATTTATTACAAAGCTTTACAAGAAGGGAAATACGAATGTTATCTACAAAACGATACGTATTTACCAATGATGTATATGGAAGATGCCATAAAAGCGACCATAGATTTAATGCATACTGAAGAAGATAAAATCAAAATTCGTTCGAGTTATAACTTGGCAGGAATTAGTTTTTCTCCAGTGGAAATAGCCGAAGAAATCAAAAAGCACATACCTGATTTTAGTATCAGTTACACTCCAGATTTCCGTCAAGCCATTGCCAATTCATGGCCAAAAAGCATTGACGACTCCCGTGCCCAAGAAGATTGGGGGTGGAAAGAGAAATACGATTTAACTTCTATGACAGAAGAGATGTTGAAAGGACTGAAGGAGAAATTGAAGTAGTAAATTACTGATTCCAAATAAATTTACCTTTCCAAACTAAGGAAAGCTCGAAACCGCCCTGGTACACAGAGGCAGTTCTCAGTCTAGATATATTAATGTCGTAGCTTGCTCCAATTTGGAGTTTTTGTTCCCAATCAAATTTTACAATGGCAACAACTGCATCTTTATGTCTGTATATCCCTCCAAACTCCAAAAAAGAGGATGTGTAGTAACCGGTGTAGCTAGATTGTAGTCCTAAGTTCATTTTGTATGTTCCTCCAAATGCAATTACTCTGCTAGCTCCCTGCGCAGATAAATAAAGGGTAGGAACAACGAAATCACCTCGGTATTTGTTCACTGGAATTTCTGATTTTCCATGAAATAAAATCCTCATGGCTCTGCTGTTATCATTTCCGCCAGAAGAAAGAGAAGTTGAGCTTAATTGTGTGGCGTTCAAAATACTGATTCCTAGGTTTGTTTCATTTTTTTTTCGGCCAATAAATCGTGCTAAAAAACCTGCATTCAAATCAAAGTAGCTTGATTTTGTATTGAAAACATTTTCGCCAGTAGGTAAGTTTTTATCATAATTTGTCCCATCGTATTGGTTGTCCCACTTCAAGTTATCGAAATTTGCGCTCACTTGCCCATATATAAATCCCAAACCTACAGAAAAATCCATGTCTCTGCTCACCGCAACGGATTGAGATAAAGAAACGAGAGCCTCGGTTCTTCCATAATTCGATTTGCCGGCTTTGTCACTATAAAATGAACCACCAATCCCTGTTGTTTTTATACCGTTGTCGTTCTTTTTTAGGGGCATGTCGTAGGAGGCATACATTGTTTTGTATGAGTTTCCTATGGTTGCCCATTGATTTCGGTAATTTAAATTTGCTCTATAATCTCCAAAATATGAACCAGAATTGGCTGGATTTATAACTACAGGAGCTTCGTACCATTGTGAAAAATGGATGCCTTGCCCCAACGATATTGAGCCCAAACCAAAGGTGAATAAAAATATGGATATGATTTTTCTCAAATTATTATCGAATCAATGTAATGTCCCCTTTTTTTAATATTTCCTCCCCAGAAATTAAAGTCATTTTCACAGAAAAGAAATAAACTCCTTCTTCTGCTTTTCTTCCTTTGAATGTTCCATCCCATCCTTTGCTCACATCATCCGATTCAAACAATAGATTCCCCCATCTGTCATAAACCAAAAACTCAAGTTTTTCTGCTTCGCTGGATCTAACATAAAGAAAATCGTTGACTCCATCTCCATTGGGAGAGAAGATGTCTGCAATAAAAAACGGAATCTCAGAAACGCATAAATCTCGTGTCAAAGTATCAAAACAAGGGCCGTTATTTTTTACAATTAAAGTTATGGTGTAGTTCCCACCATTCTCGTAAGTGTATGTCTCGTTATTGTTTATGGTAGAATAGGGAAGAGGTGGAGATCCATCTCCAAAATCCCAAAATCCTTGAGTTGCGCCTATCGAGGCATCTGTCACAGTTAAAATTTTGTTTTCTGAACTAAGACATTTAGGGTAAGTATCTGGATTCATACTAAAGTTTGCTTGCATAAATTCGTAACCAGGTAGTACCATGAAAGTATCTATACTACACCCAAAATCATTTGTTACAGATAAAAACACACTGTCGCTTACTATTCCTATTATTGTGTCGCCCATTGATAGGGGTTGTGTCCAATTGAAAGTAAAGATAGATTTTTGTGATAAGTCATAAGTTGCAAATCCCAGCTCACCGAAACAAGCAATAGGATTGGTAGTAAGACTAGGCACAATCGACAATACAGATACGGTTGAGGTATCAGAATCGGGATTTGAACAACCATCATTTACGGTTAAAATGTACTGTGTAGTAGTGCTTGGGGTTTCTGTTAAATTACCCGAAGTGGAACTGTTGTGACTCCAGGAATAAGTGTAAGTTGGCGAAGGATTTCCACCTGTAGCTGATCCATTCAAGTTTACACTTTCTCCCAAACAAATTGTATCCGCTGAGTTTTGTAAATCAGCTACAATTGAATCTCTTACAAACACATATTTTTCATTATTTGTCAGACAAACACCCGAGCCAAAAGAGTAATAGATTTGATGTAACCCTGGGCCAGCAATGGCGGGATTAAAAGTGCCTGTAGTTTGGTTGTAATTTCCAGTTCCTGACCATATTCCACCGGCTGGTACGGCTGGGATTGAAATTGAATTAGTTACAAAACAAAAAGTATCAGGTAAGGTAATACGTGCGGCTACAAATTGATAAACAGTAACTGAAATTGTTTTATTACAAATGTTTCCTTGTGTTCGGTATGTTATGATATGAGAACCAACTCCTGCAACATTCGGATCAAACATTCCGGTTTGGTTATTAGTTATCCCTGGTCCTTGCCAAACCGCTCCATTCATATTGTTTGTTGGATCAAGCATAAATGCTGTTTGTGTATTACAAACGATTGTGTCACTAATAGATAAAGTATCTGGGTATATAGCGAAAACTACAGAATCTTGACATGTGTTTTTATCATAAAACAGAAGATGAAAACCTGTTCCCATAATTCTGGGGTAAATGTATTGAAATATTCCAAATGTTTGTGTTCCAGTTCCTGACCAAGTTCCATAGTTAGGTTCTTTGGTTAATCCAGGAATAGAATTGATTAAAACTGAATCTGAAGAGGGACACAAATAAACAGTATCAGGAATTACATTAGTCTGTATTACTTCCATCCGAATGGTATCAGAACATCCGCTGAAAGTATAAACGAGATCCGAGTTCCAGTTTGAAGTAAGAGTAGCGGGATTGAATAGGCCAGCAGAAGAAACGCCAGTTCCACTCCAAACTCCTAGTGCTGGCGAACCAGAAGGAAGGGTAAAGGCTGGTTGAGAAGGACACGAATTTGTATCCTGTCCTGCATTTACTGTTGTTACAACCATATTTACTGTATCCCTGCATCCTCTGTAAAAATATGAAACTAGGTTACTACCATTATTTGCTGATGAAGGCGAGAAAGTTCCCAAGCTTGGAGAAATAATTCCCGTTCCTGACCAAGTTCCACCTACAGGTGAAAAAGGAATGTTTACCGAAGCATTATTGCTGCACAATGTATCTGTGAAATAAGTCAAAGCGATTGTATCTACATTTATTAACATAGAATCGATACAGCCATTAACGGTGTAATATGCAAGAAAATTCCCAAAAGTAGAGGGAGTAAATGTTGAAGAAATAGAATTGATACCTGTTCCTGTCCAAGTACCGCCAGATGGATTTCCATTAGTAAGATTAACGGGAATTCCACTTGCACACAAGTTTTGATCTGCCCCTGCGTCAGTCGCAGTAACAACTAAAACGATTGTGTCTTGGCAAGTGTTTAATTGATAGGTAATTAAATGTGAACCAGCCATTGCAATAGCAGGGTCAAAAGTCCCAAGGATTGGATCAGTAATTCCAGTTCCACTCCATATTCCTCCTGGTGTATTTGTGATTAAATTAAATGCTGAATCGTAACTACATTTCGGTGAAACGGGATTTATGGTGGGGTCAATGATTTTTATGTCAATGGTATCAATTAATATTAAGCTCGAAGAAAGTTCTGTAACTGTTACATAAAAAGTAGTGTCCCTCGTTGGACAAATGGAAAAAGGACCTGCGGAATTTGGAAGGCCATTACTCCAAACGTAATTGTATCCCGAGCATCCGCTGGCTATTGCTCGCACATTGGTGCAGTTCCCAGCACAAAGTGAATCACTGTAAACAGTTCTTAAAGAAAAAGGACAATCCGTTATTTGAAAAGTGTCGCTTGATTGTATGGAAATTAAACCTTCGCAAGAATCTACAAAGTTTAGATTAAAGTTTAAAATGTAATCGCAGTTTCTGGTAAATCTAGGATTGATTCTTAATCTTACCGAGTCTAAAAAATTATTGGTGCAAGAAAGAGGATATACGTTTGTAATGGAGAATGAGCCAGCAGAACTAGTTAAATTGAATGTAGCCGAGTCCAACAAATCACATCGTAGCGGTTTCGATAGCTTTACAATAAAGAATCGGTCGTTACACTGAGGGGGTTCCGAACTATTAACAGAAATTGCAATGTCCTTTTCGAACGTGTCTAACACTTTGATAGTGACAGAATCTAAATACGTTTTTCCTGAATTTGCTTCAGTTACAACAACAGAATAGGTGGTAGTGGAAGTTGGACAGACAGAATGAGGTCCGGCCGTTGCAGGTAATCCATTGCTCCAATTGTAGGTGTAAGTATTACAAGAGGAAGAGGTAAGCATTTCTAAACTCGCACAATCCCCAAAACACAATGAATCATTGGTTGTGGTTAAATTGGCAAGGAGATTACAGCTTGTAAAATCAAAAGTATCTAACAGCAAAAATGAGTAAACACTGTCGCAAATATCTGGAATATTAATTTCCATTTCAAGTTGGTATTCACAGTTGAATACAAAAGGATTGTCTAGCCATATTCTGGCAAACCTTGAGCTGTCATTTATACATCCAACCCTTGTTATATTCACAATATTGGGAGCATTGTATCCCAGTAAATTTGATGCAGCAGAAACGATAGAGTCACAATGTAAATTTCTGTCAAACTCTACCAAAAAAGATGTTGAATCACAAGCAGGAGGAGCCAAGTTACTCACATTCATTGTGGGCGATGTGATAGGAGGAGCATCAGAAAACCAAGTTGCAATCCATCCAGGGAACTCAAGTACACCATCAGATTTAAATGTAATTGTTAAACAGCCAGAATTAGCAATTATAGTTGGTGGTAAAGAGGCATTCAGATTTCCAGAGTAAGTTGCAATTCTTGGAGAAAGAATATTGGGACCATCATAGAAAGTGACAGTATCAATTCCGACTTCAGTAAAAAAAGAAGAAAATGTGTAATAAATCGTTGCACCACTCCCAGGACATATAGAAAATGTATAGTCTTCGTTTGCAAGATATTGACCCGCAGGGAATATTTTTAAATCAGAATCAGTATGAATTCCTTCACATTCAGCAACGGTTGTATCTTTCATAGGAAAAGTTTGTTGTGACAACAAACTTTTAATTCCTAGAAAGAGATAAAAACTCAATACCAGATATTTTTTTAACATAAAATTTTATTTGCTCACTTGAATTGAAGACGTTTCAATTTCGTTACTCCAATTTCCTGCTCTATCTCTCAGTTTTACCCTATATTTTGTCGATTCAGTCGAATCACTTCCCAAAACAAATATACTAGAAAGTCTTACTGTTAATTCTCCTTCTATTTGCAAAGTTTGTTCAGGAGGAGTAAGCGGTTTTACATGATATTCGTCTGCTTGAGGCAATCGGGAATCTTTTACGAATAAGGCATAAACATCTGGATCTTCGTGACCAATATCACCATCTCCATCTTTGTAAGTTAATTTTAACACGATATTTTGTGAAAATTCAGTTGTAGAGTTTGGAGTTAAACTTACAAATTCAATTTCTGGAATTTCGCTGTATTTTTCATCCTTTTTACATCCAAAAATACTCAGTGAAAGGAGAAACAGTATTAGTTTTAGAAGTATCTTGTTCATTTAAGATGTGTATAAAGTGAATAAATAAAGAGTTGGTCTTGAACTTCCATCACTTGGATTTTCTGCAGGAGTTGTGTGATCAGCATCTTGTACATAAACTCTCACGAATAAAAGGGTTCCAGGAGGATATCCACTCGCATCAAAATCAAACTTATGTGTAAAATTGGCTGGTACTCCCGAAAAGTCATTCGAAGTAAAACCACTCGTAACACTCATCGATTGACCCGGAATCAAATCAAAATCAAACATTGTGGTATCAATTTTAATTTCATTTACTGTTAAGTTGTTAGAACTAGTTAAGTCATCAGCAATCGAAAACCATAAATCAACATTCGTTCTAGGAATAATAATTGGTAGAATTCCTGCTCCCGTTGGTCTTGAATACATAGAACTAGTTGAGTTGTTATGAAAAGCTCCAAATCCCGTAACTACAGGATTAGGGTTCCCGATTGTTGGGGTGTTTCCATACATATCTTTTGCTCCAGCATTTATCCAATCTTTTATGGCTTTAATGTGTTTTTCTTTGTTTACAATCCATTCATCGGCATACACAGGAGGCATTATTCCCGAAGTGTTGGGTAGGGATTTCAACATTCTTTCGTGCAACAATGAAAGAGCGGCATCTCCAGGTTTTATTCTATATGTAAAATCTCCAGTGGCGTTATTCGTCAATACATTTTGGTACACTGTATTGTTGTATGAACTACTTATTGTTCTGAAATCTGGTTCAAAAGCGCCATCATGACAACCCGAATTTGCACACGTAGGTTTGAAAACAGTAGCGTGTAGATATCCAAAATTAGAAGTTGGCAATGATGCCAAAACTGGCTCTTCGTATGGTCGAGGTGTAGTGTAGGAATCATACGGATTTTCAATTTCCGATTTTTTACAACTTGCAACCATAAGAATTATTCCGGCAATTCCAATACCGATATGTTTGATAGAAACTGAATTCATTTTTATAACTTTCTAATTAATGATTGACTTTGAGAGTGGAGAAATCCTGAATTTAACATTTCTTGTTCTATACCCAGAATATGTCCAACTGTTATAGCCGCATCAGTATTCAAGGGAGAAGTTGAACTCAAAGGCCCAGTAGCTTTATCAGGTTCGTTTCCAATAGATTTTCCTGCCATTAGCGTAAATACTCTTCTTGTATTTGCATCGGAGTGGTCAAAGGCTCTAAAATTATTTTCGTTGTCGAGTATTGGGTTAGGGTTTAAGTTTCGTCCGCAATCTGGAGTAGCAATAAAAATAGTTTCGTTTGCCATATCGGGAATTTGCGTTTGAATGTAATTCCACATATAACCAATCGCATGATCTGCTGCATGTATTGCTCTTAAATATCCGGTAAAATTTGAATGACATACATCTGGCCCATCAATTTTAATAACGGTCACTGCTGGTTTAAATTCTTTCATAACTTCCAGTGCATATCCAACGGTACTAGCATCATTACCTCCTTGTGGCGGTCGAATTACAGTTCCAGCTTGTTTTTTTTGGAACATTGTTTTCATGAAATTTTTGATTTGTTGTTTTTCAGCTTCGGTGTTCCCAACAGTATCCAAAATATTATTGCTGGTTAAACTTTCATAAGAATTGTCCAAGAAATATTTCATTTTGTACATCGGAGACAATTCATTTTGAGGATGATATATTTTGGCATCTTTCAAAAACTGGTCTCCTTGATTCCCAAAAGTAACTCCAGGAATAAACATATTTGCTCCATATTTAGCACCGTAATCTTCATGACCACTGTGATTATACAGCGGTACCGAGTTGGTTAACGAATTTCCAATAAACCATGTGTCAGTTGCTTTGTAGCCTCCGTGTTTTCTCAAAAACTCAAAAATTGTGGGAGTCTTAGGTCTTTCCAATAACGGTTGAGCAAGATTGGTATTTCCTTGCAGCAATGCAATGGATCCACCGTAATGTCCTGCAGCAATAGCGTTAACTTCTTTAAATAGTACACCTTGTGATTGTATGGGTGTTGATAGAATAGGGGAAATTGGAGTGTTACCACTTGTTCCTACTCCATACACTACTTTAGACGAAGGCGCTGCACCACTCAATAAGTTTGGCATGATGTTACCCGTAACATTTAAGCTAGGAGTCGGATTCCATGTGTGTTGACTTTGAGATAAATACAGCTGATCTACAGTTTCTTGATTTCTTATTCCTCCTGCATACATAACCAGCACAACATGCGGTGCTATTTGTGTTCCAGTTGGGGCAAACAATCTTCCACTAGGTAATATATAAGGAGCTATCATTGCGCCTGCCGATGTTAGTGTAGCTTTTTTTATAAATTCTCTTCTTTTCATAATAAAGTGTTAGTCGGGAGGGTGATTAATAGAATAAGTATTCATTGGATAAGGCAAACGAAAAGTAAATGATTTCTGCCGATCTAGTTGGGTTGTTGTTTATTTCGTTTCTGAAATATTGTTTTTCCCCCTCGGTTGGTCTTCGTATGAGAAACCTTTCATACGTATCATTTATAAACTTATCGATGTCAGCTCTCATATCAGTGTCAGTAGGTATGGCAGGTAGAGGAGAAGTGCTATTCATGAAATTAGAAATAATCACCTCTCTGGCTAATTCCTTGTCTCCAATAGAAGTGATACACTGACCTGCTTTGTATATATCACCAGCAGAAAGTGCTTGCTGAAACAAATTGGTGTAGACAACAGCTATCCATTGACTTTCAGTTTTTTCTTTTAGTTTAGAAGAGGCTGAAGGATATAGTTTTACTTCGTTGATTTCAAAAACCATATCTTCAAGATTTTCTTTCTTACATTGAAAACTGACCAGACAAAGGGAGAATAACACTAAATATGTGTGTTTTTTTTTCATAGTTCAAATATTAAAAGTTTGCGTATTCATCCGTTTTCATGACTTGCCTAATAACGTAAGAAAGGTCTGAATTGGTCCGAAAATGAGTGCTGTAAATAAAAGTTTCTTGGGTAGTTGGAAACCTGCTTAGGTATGATCTGTAAACCCAGGTAACTAATCCATCATTGAATTCAATTGAATTTGTTGCGATTCTCGAGAAATCCAACTTGTTAGACCCAGGTTGTCCAAATAATAAATCGGCTTGGTCATACTCAACCATATTATAGCTCGCTGTAAATTCATCCGAAGTTGGAATTCGATAAAATAAATTGTCAAATACGGCATTTACATAATTAAACGAATTCATATTTATGATGTCGTAAATGCCATTATAGCACATTCTTCGGCAAAGTTCATTAAAAGTAATGGAGCTATTTAAGTAGGCTGTATCAGAAGATAAAACGTCTTTGTAAATATCGCCTTGTTCTTTTTTCCAAAAATAACTTAACATGTTGCCCGACAATGAATCATTTCGTGCACCTGTGTAGGCAATTCCCATTCTTTGTGAAATTTCGAAATCAGGAATTGCTTCTAAAAATCTAGCCTTTTGTTGCTCATATATGTTAGAATAGAACAGCTCTTTGAAATTATCTCCATTGGCTTGTGGAGTTGTATCGTTTTGAAGGTCAAAAATAATGGATTCTCGAGTAGGGAAATCAAGATTATTATCTTCCAAAAGTATAACCAAAGAATCCATTTCAACGTCCAGAGGTTCGCGACCAGTTAGATCAATAAATATACGGTTGATGTAATTTTTTACCTTGATGGTAGAAACTCCGTAATAATCTGGGGCGTTGTTATTAGTTATCGTATTATCTTTCTTACAAGAGGATATAATTAGAATAATGGCAAGAAAGTATGTGAATGTTTTTTTCATTCTTATTTATTAGAAACAGGTTTGTAAAACTTACAACAATATAAATATAAAAACTGAGTTTTTTTAATATCTGGATTGTTTTATTGATAATACGAAAATCAATAACCAAAAGTTGCTGAAAAATTTTAAGAAAAATAAGAATTGTTGTGTTAGGATTCTGATTTACAGTTCCTCTCCTTTTTTATTTTTTAAATCGAAGTACAAAAGATGTTTTGCAGTTTTACCTTCGATTTTGATCCATTTTTTGTACTGAAAGAACCATTTCAATTGTCTTGAAATAAGTCCTTTTTTGAAATAGGCTTCAACAAAAGGATGAACTTGAAGAACTAGTCCGTTGGTTTTATCAGCAGATTTAATGGCATCTTTAATTTGATCCGTAATCAAAATTGCAGCTTGAACTTCACCAGTTCCGTGACAGGTAGGGCAAGTTTCTTTAGTTTCAATTTCTGTAGCAGGTCTTAATCTCTGTCTAGTGATTTCTATTACACCAAATTTACTAGGAGGAATAAGATTGTGTTTTGCACGATCTGTACTCATTTTTTCTTTCAAAAACTTGTACAGTTTCATGTTGTTTTCATTGTTGTACATATCAATGAAATCAACAGCAATAATTCCGCCCATATCTCTCAACCTTAATACGCGAGCTACTTCTTCGGCAGCCGCCATATTTACTTGTAGGGCATTGGCTTCGGCATCATTCTCTTTTCCTTTTCTGTTACCGCTATTTACGTCAATTACGTGCATAGCTTCGGCATGGTCAATGATTAAATAACCACCGCCTTGCATATCTACTTTTCTTCCAAAACTACCTTTTATTTGCTTGTGTATTCCGTACGCTTGAAATACATCAGAATTTCCTTTATGAAGTTTGATGATTTTCGTTCTGTCTGGAGCAATTTTACCGATGTATTCTTTTAGTTCGATGTACATGATTTCGTCATCTACCACGATACTATTGAAAGTTTCGTTCAGCAAATCTCTTACAATTGCAGAGGCACGATTCAGTTCGCCTAATATTTTTTTAGGAGGTTTTACATCTTTAACTTTTTGGTAAATAGAAAGCCATTTTTCGTTTAGCTCTTGTAAATCTTGATTTAATTCTGCAACTTTTCTGTTTTGAGCAACTGTTCTTATAATGACACCAAAGTTTTTTGGTCTAATACTTTCAATCAGTCGTGTCAATCTGTTTTTCTCTTCAGCATCTTCAATCTTCTGAGAAACAGATATTTTATTAGAAAATGGAATCAAAACCAAGTATCTTCCTGGAAGAGTAATTTCGGTAGTAACTTTAGGCCCTTTGGATGATATAGGTTCTTTGGTAACCTGCACGAGCATTTTTTGATTAGCCGAAACGAAATCTTTTATTTTTCCATACTTGTCAATTTCAGGTTCTATTTTGAAATCGAAGCTAGGTTTTCCATTAAGTGCAATTTTAGCGGCTTTTTCGAAAGATTTGTACGAAGCTCCTAGGTCTGAATAGTGTAAAAATCCATCCTTCTCGTATCCTACATTAACGAATGCGGCATTAAGTCCAGGATTAGTCCTTTTGACTTTTCCTAGAAATATATCACCAGCAGCAAATGTTTTATCTTCTTCTTTTGATTCGGTATGAATCTCAATCAGTTTTTTGTCTTTCAACAAGGCTATAACATCCTCATCTGGTTTAGAAGAAATGATTAAATCTAAACTCACTTAATAAATAAATATGGAATAATGATAAAGGAAGACCTGAATGATCTTGCCTTTATTTATAATTTTTTACTAAACACAAAAAACAAGATGCGATTATCTTGTTTAATGAGTCTTTAGTAATTTGATTGAAGAAAATTATTTTTTCTTCTTGTGACGATTTTTTCTCAATCTTTTCTTACGCTTGTGAGTCGCCATCTTACTTCTTTTCTTTTTCTTACCGCTTGGCATATCTTTTAATTTTGGTTAATTATACTAATTCTTTCTTGTATTTCAGTTTCTAACTCTTGGTTAGTGTTGAGTTGTGAGGCTTGGCCTAGGCTTTTTAGAGCTTGTTCTTTATTATCATTAAAAAAATGAGCGTCTGACAAGGAAATTAATCCACTAACTTTCTCTTCTCCTTTGGTTATTGAAACAAACTTTTCAAATCTTTCCACGGCTTTGTCAAACTGTTGCGACTGCATAGAAAGTTTTCCTAATTCCCAGATTGCATCTAGGTTGTTTGGATCTTCCTCCAATACTGATTTTAACAGTGTTACTCCTTCCATTATTTGGCCTTGCTCTATAAGTAGAGATGCTTTTTTAATAGATATTTCTCCTTCGTCTACACTAGGTGTTCTCGGAAAGAATTGCAAAGATATTAAAATAATAAGAGCTCCAATAACAAAAGCTAATATTTTTTTTGAATTGGAACTCATAGTTTGAAATTTATAAAGTCAGCAGGTGTTAGTTCACCTTTACTTTTTTCTTAACATCATCAGCAAAATCTCTTGCTGGCTTAAAGGAAGGGATATTGTGAGCTGGGATTACAACTGAAGTATTTTTAGAAATGTTTCTTCCTGTTTTTTTCGCTCTTTTCTTAATCACGAAACTTCCGAAGCCTCTCAAGTAAACATTCTCTCCTTTGGTCATGTTTCCTTTTACAGTATCCATAGATGATTCTACTGTTTTCAGGACAGTGTATTTTTCGATTCCGGTCTTTTCCGAAATTTGTTCAACGATTTCTGCTTTCGTCATAATATTTGGTATTTAATTTAAATTTTTCCTATATTCAAACTGATAGGGTCCAGTCTCTCAAATTGTTAGCAAATTTACACTTTTTTGTTCAAAAAAGTAAGTAAATTCACTTTTTTTCGTATTCACTCAAACTATTGCCTTGAAAAACAAAATTTTCAGCACCAATCTTCTTACTTGGTATCAACAAAATAAGCGAAACCTTCCTTTTCGACATACAAATGACGCTTATAAAATTTGGCTTTCAGAGATCATTCTTCAACAAACTCGAGTAGCTCAAGGCTTGGGTTACTACGAAAGATTCGTAAAAAAGTTTCCAACTGTAAAGGATTTAGCTTTGGCTAGTGAGGAAACAGTATTGAATGAGTGGCAGGGTTTGGGGTATTATTCTCGAGCAAGAAATTTACATTATACTGCAAACTATGTGTTCAATGAATTGAAAGGAGTTTTTCCCTCAAGCTACAGCGAGCTAATAAAACTAAAGGGAATTGGAGATTATACGGCTTCGGCTATTTCTTCATTTTCGGCAAAGGAAGTGCGTCCTGTTTTGGATGGAAATGTATACAGGTTTATTTCCAGACTATACGGAATCGAAACTCCTATTAATACACCAAAAGCAATCAAGGAATTTAAAATTATTTTGAATGAGTTAATAGATTCTGAAAAGCCAGATCTTTTTAATCAAGCTATAATTGAATACGGTGCATTGTTTTGTGTACCTAAATCGCCTAAATGTCACGAATGTGTTTTTCAAGATTCTTGTTATGCTTTTTCAAAACAAAAGATAACTGAGTTTCCTGTTAAATTGAAAAAAAATAAGTCCATAGAAAGGTATTTGAATTTTATGGCTGTAAAAACAGAGGAATCTTTTTACCTAGTGAAACGAGAAGAAGATTCAATTTGGAAGAATTTATATGAATTCCCGAATATAGAATCCAAAAAAATGTTTGAAACTGAAATGAGTGAGGAACTTTTGGGTTTGAATATTAAGATAGACAGAGTAGGAAAGTCAACCAAACACATTCTGTCTCATCAAAATATTTATGCAAAACTTTTTGTTTGTTCGCTAGGAAATGGTTTTGTTCGTCCAGATTCTTGGCAACTTATTCATGCAGATGAACTCAACAATTACCCTATTCACAGGCTCATGGAAAAGTTGATTGAGTCGGAATTTGAAGGTGAATTAATTATCTGATTTTGAGATTTTATTTGTTGAACTAATTTTGATTTAGTAAATTGAGTGATTAATTGTAATTTTGAAAAAAATAAAAGTATTATGGCTGGAGTTAACAAAGTGATATTGGTGGGGAATCTTGGAAAAGATCCTGAAGTAAGGCATTTAGAGAGTGGAGCGGTAGTTGCAAATTTTCCTCTGGCAACCTCGGAAACCTACAAAGACAGAAAAACAGGAGAGAGAATTACTCAAACGGAATGGCATAATGTTGTGATTTGGAGAGGACTTGCAGAAGTTGCTGAAAAATATTTGAAAAAAGGAAGTTCGGTGTATGTAGAAGGGAAATTGAGAACTCGATCGTGGGACGACAAGGAAGGAAACAAAAGATACACTACAGAAATTGTTGCAGATAATATGACAATGCTTGGAGGAAGAGGAGCTGAGGGTTCTGATTCAGCAAGTCCTAGTGCAAGCAGTGGAGGTTCATCTTTTGATGATGATTCAAGTGACGATTTACCATTTTAATTCATAAATAAAACTTAAGCTCATTGGAACCTTCGAGTATTGAGCCCTTTTGTGGGCTATTATTTACAATCAATTCTATTTCTTTGCCAGTAGCAATTTCTTTGCTTGTGATGTTGGTTTTACTAGTTAGTTCGGCCTTAATTTCTGGGTCGGAAGTAGCGTTCTTTTCTATAGACGCAAAAGACAGAGAAACATTAAATTCTGAAAAAGACCCTAAATCAATCAGAGTTTTGGACCAATTGGTGAAACCCAAAAAGCTGTTGGCAACGATATTGATAGCCAACAATTTTATCAATATTGCTATTGTAATTCTTTCAACTTACATCATCAACAATATTATTTCTTTTGGCCCAGATGAAGAAATTTTGAATTTCGTGATTACTGTTGTTGTTGCCACTTTCTTGATTTTATTGGTAGGAGAGGTTATTCCCAAAGTGTATGCCACGAACAATAGTATAAAGCTGGCAAAATTCATGGCTTCGCCAATTTTTGTTGTCGGAAAAATATGTTCTCCGTTGAGCAATGTGCTAGTAAGAAGTACTTCATTTATTGACAAAAGAATAAAGAAATCGGGTACAGAAATATCTGTGAACGATTTGGATCACGCTCTTGAAATCACCGATATTGAAGGAGTGACAGATGAAGACAAGAAAATTCTGGAAGGAATTGTGAAATTTGGGGAAACTGATGTGAAACAAATCATGAAATCGAGAGTGGATGTGGTAGCTTTTGATGAATCCAATTCTTTTAATGAATTGCTGCCTCAGATAATTGAAAATGGATATTCAAGAATTCCGATTTTTAAAGAATCGTTTGATAATGTCTCGGGTGTGCTTTACGTAAAGGATTTATTGCCTCACATCGATTCAGGAGAATTCGACTGGACTTCTTTATTGAGGGAGCCATTTTTTGTTCCCGAAAGCAAAAAAATTGATGATTTACTTCGTCAGTTTCAAGAATCAAAAGTGCACATGGCAATTGTGGTAGATGAATATGGAGGAACTTCCGGAATTGTAACTTTGGAAGATGTTATAGAAGAGATTTTGGGTGAAATTTCGGATGAGTTTGATGACGATGACATTGTATATTCCAAAATAGATGAGAATAATTATGTGTTTGAAGGAAAGATTTCTCTGGTAGATATGTACAAAATAATGGACATTGAAGGAGAAAGCTTTGAGGATGAAAAAGGTGAAGCGGATACTTTGGCCGGATTTTTAATAGAAAAATCGGGTAAAATCATGAAAAAGAACGAGCGAATAAAGTTTGGAGATTATTTGTTTGAGGTAGAAGCAGCAGACAAAAGAAGGATAAAGCAAGTGAAAATAACTAGAAAACCAGAAAATGAAAATGAATAAATTTGTCTTTGTTCTTATTTCTTTTGTCTTGATTTACAGCTGTAAGGAAGAAACTTTTTACCCCAAACCATTTGGTCATTTTCGAATTGATTTTCCGAAAACAGATAGTTTAGTTTCTTACTCAGGTCCTTGCAATTACACATACGATTATCCTTTTTTTGCAGTTGTGCAAGACAAAGACAATTGCAACCAGGATATTCATTTTCCATACTACAACGCAGTTGTGCATATTACAAGTATTAAGATTGATGGAATAGGAAATAACACCTTGTTTTACCATTCGGAATATTCGAGAAAATTGGCTTACGAACATAGGATAAAAGCGGATGCTATAAACGAATCAATCTATAGCAATGATTCGTCACGAGTGTATGGTGTGGCATATGAAATACTAGGGAATGTAGCTAGTAATTATCAGTTTTTCTTGACCGATAGTAACGAGAATTTCTACAGAGGTTCGTTGTATTTCAATTCTCGCCCAGATATTGATTCTGTGCGTCCCGTTCTCAATTTTCTTAAGGAAAACATAGAAGGAATGATTGAGACTTTTGACTGGAAAGAATAGGTTAGCTCGTTTTAGAAGTTGCTGGTTTCAGGTTTCAGACTGCTTTGTTTATAGCAAATGTTTTCATTCATTTCGATTTAATTGAACAGCCTTTAAGGAAATTGTTAGTAATATTTACATTGAATAGAGCCAACGCAAAGACTTATTCAAAACTTTTCTAACTCCTAACTCCTAACTCCTAACTCCTAACTCTTATATCTAATCCACTTAAACATTTCTTTGTAGGTTACTTTTTTACCGTACATCAAGATTCCTGTTTTGTAGATTCTAGCACCAACCCAAGTGGTTCCCACAAAAGTAAGAGCAAGAATAGCGATAGAAAGAAGAACTTCCCACAGTTCAACAGATTCCATAGCGATACGAATAAGCATCACAACAGGAGAGGTAAGCGGAATCATAGAGAGCCAAAACATTGCTGGTCCTTCAGGATTTGTCATTACAGAGAACTGTGCAACGTACAATCCAAGCATCAAAGGAATCATTACCGGAACAAGAAATTGTTGAGTATCCGTTTCGCTGTCCACGGCCGCTCCAATTGCTGCATACAAGGCAGAATAAAGTAAATAACCTCCCAAAAAGTAAACTAAAAAAGAAGAGATTAAGGGCAACCACGGAAGGCTAAATATAGTTTGTAGCATTTCAGATTTTCCGCTATTCACCATGCTTTCCATATCTGTAGAAGACATTTGGGCCATCGCTTCGGGCGAAGAATCTAATCCTAAAAAGGGAGTGATTACCGTGACTAATATTCCTGTAAGAATTATCCAAAATAGGAATTGTGTAAGTCCTACTAAACCTACTCCAACGATTTTACCCATCATGATTTGAAAAGGTTTTACCGAAGAAATGATTACTTCAATAATTCTATTTGTTTTTTCTTCGATTACTCCTCTCATAACTTGCATACCAAAAGTAAGAATGAACATGACAATAATAATGGAGAAACCAAATCCGGCATAGGCTGCAATTTTGAACTCCGCTTTGTTTTCGATTGGATTTCCGCTTTCGTCTAGATTGTTAGATGCTATTGGAGTTAGACCTACTTTTGTTTTTATTTTGTCGTATTTAGCCCTGTCTACACCTTCTTTTTCCATCAATAAAGCTTCTCTCGCTTCGTTAATAAGTGATATTATTTTAGTTTCTGTTGGCGAATTCGGTGCTTTTTTATAAACCAAATTGGCTTTGTTGTCGGCCATGTCAATCAAGTTGGAAGGCAAATAAACTAAGTAATCATATTTTCCATCTTCTTTTTGAAACTCTTTAATTGCGCTAGCATAACTTGAGTTTGCTACCTGAAAATGCAACAAACCTTCTACATCTACTTGGTTTTCTTCTTCGCGAGCTTTGTTGTCTCGTATTCTTTTTGCTTTTTCTGTATTTAATATAAGTTCCATTCCCTCATACATAAGAGTCGTTTCGTCAACTACCAAAATCTCATAGTTTTCCTCTTTTGGCATTGCCAGCAGTACAATTGCGGCAAAAAATCCAGCAAAAAGAACAGGTCCTAATACTGTCATTAAAATGAATGACTTTTTCTTAACTCTGGTTAAGTATTCTCTTTTTATAATTAAGCTTGTCTTGTTCATCAGAATTAGTTTTTTCGGTTCAATTCATTGTTTGTGTTCACCACTTCAATAAAAATTTCGCTCATAGTAGGAATAATCTCATTCACTTGTTTTAGTTCAATGTTTTCTGTGATAAGAGAAGAAAGTAAATTGTTGAGTGTGTTGTTTCCTAATATTTTTACGGTAGCTCTGTGGTTTTCGTTGTCAAAACTTAGTTTCTCTACCAATTCATAATTGGTCCAAAGCGCATTGGCAAATCCAATCATATTTCCCTTGAAATCCACTTCGTACATGTTTTTACTAAAGTCTTTTTTGATGTCACTCACTTTTCCGTCCAACACTTTTTTAGAGGAATTGATAAGCGCAATGTTGTCACAAATTTCTTCCACCGATCCCATGTTGTGAGTAGAAAGGAATATGGTAGCTCCATCCTCTTTTAATTTCATGATTTCTGATTTAATCAAATTGGCATTGATAGGATCAAAACCACTAAAAGGCTCATCCAAAATCAAAATTTGAGGTTTGTGCAAAACCGTGGTGATAAACTGAACTTTTTGAGCCATTCCTTTCGAGAGTTCTTCAACTTTTTTGTTCCACCAATTTCCTATTTCAAATTTTTCGAACCATTGAAGCAATTCTCTCTTAGCATCGTGTTTGCTCATTCCCTTTAGCTGAGCCAAATACATGGCTTGTTCGCCAATTTGCATTTTTTTATACAACCCTCTTTCTTCTGGCAAATAACCAATTTGTTCGATGTGTTTCGGGCTTAGTTTTTCTCCATTTATCAGAATTTCACCAGAGTCTGGTCCAGTAATTTGGTTTACTATTCTTATCAACGAAGTTTTACCAGCTCCATTTGGACCTAACAATCCAAAGATGGATTGTTTTTCAACACTCAAGCTCACATCGTTTAATGCAACATGATTGTGGTAAGATTTGTGTATGTTTTTTGCTTCAAAAATCATGATTTCAATTTTGGTTATATAAAAATAACATTTTGATTAGACTTACCCTTTAAAATTTGTTAAATGGTTAAAAATAGTTACGAATGAAGAGCTGTGAGTTTCTATTTCTACTTTAACATATTTCCCTGTCATATCAAACTTGATTTGGAATCTTAAGTTTGATTTTTTTTTATTTCTCTTTTCCATTGTCATTCCCTTTTAGAAGGGAATCTATTGCCAGTAGAATCAATCACTTCTGAAAAATACATCATAAAAAAAGCTCCATTCAATCTTTAGAATGGAGCTTTACTAACTCGTTACAAAAAAGAGTCTTAATTGTAAGAAGGCAAGAAAGAATATTTCTTAGCGTACTCTAGCATTTGCTCATCAAAGTTTTGGTATTCAATTTTAAAATCTGTGATTTCTCCTGATTCATTCATCACAGTAACAATTTTAGGATTTACAAATCCTCTGTAAGGTTGAATGTTCAATGGTTTAACACGGTCAAGAACTTCTTTGTGTATTTCTTGATCTACTTTTACGCCATAATTTTCTACTAAGTTTTTTCCAGCCTCATAATCACCTTCAGATTTTATTCGTTGAATTTCTTTTAAAAGATCCCCAAACAAATTTCTTAACTTATTGTAATCGTTAATTTCGAAATAAGTTTTTCCATCTTTTTTCAATTTAGAAATTACGTTTTCTTCCATTCCTTTTTCAAAAGCCCAAGAAGCAACCAATTGTCTGTTTCTCATGTGAGCTTCTTCAATTTCAGCACCAAGATCTAGCCTAGATAATTGAGTCATCATTCCGTTTCTGATGTAACCATCGTATTCGGCAATTCCTACATCCAAAGAAGAAACTAATCCTAAATCAACCATTTTTTGATCCATGATGTAATACAATCCTACTAAATCTGCTCTAGCTTCTTCCAAAGTAGAAGAGTAGTTTTTAAGAGTTTCTTTTGGAGTCTTTACTCCTGGATTCAATTGACCAGATGCATGTCCTACAACTTCATGAAGTGCAGTGTGCATTTTTCCAGCTACTTTTCCATGTGCCTCGCTCAATGCGATTTCAGTAGAATCGTGAGCAAATTCGGTAAGTATTCCACTTCCTCCAGCTTCGTTGTAAGCAGAAATAATGTTTCCTAAAGAAACTGATTTAGAACCATGTTGAGTTCTTATCCAGTTTGCATTTGGTAAGTTTACCCCAATAGGAGTAGAAGGCGATGCATCACCAGCTTCACCGGCTACATCTACAACTTTGTATGTTACTCCTTTTACTTTCTTTTTTTTGTGCTCAGCCATAAGTGGCGCATTGTCCTCAAACCATTGTACGTTTTCAGAAACAACCGACATGATTTCAGTCATTTTAAAATCTTTCAACTCTACCACAGTTTCAAAAGATCCAGAATAACCCAAAGGATCATTGTACACTTCAATGAAACTATTGATGTAATCAATATCTCCCTCAGTGGCAGCAACCCAAGCAATGTTATATTCGCTCCATAGTTTTAGATTTCCTGTTTTGTAATATTCAATCAAAAGTCCAAGTGCATTAGCTTGTTCAGGAGTTTCTGCAACTTCCATTGCTTTTGTCAACCAACCAATCATTTCTGTAATTGCCTCACCATACATTCCGTTAGCTTTGTATGTTTTTTCCGAGATGACACCGTTCTCGTCTTTCACCAATTTAGAGTTCAATCCGTATTCTACTGGTGTAGGATTCAATGTGTCTATAATTGATTTGTAGTAAGCTTCCACTTCCGCTTGGGTAATATTAGGAGCGTAAAAGTTAACAGCAGAAGCTTGTACCAAATCCACATCTTTGGATAGGTTTACTTTTTTTGCATCAAAAGAATTGTCAAAAATTGCTTTTTTAGCTTCTTCTGATAATTCAGCATTTACTTGTTCAAGAGCATTCTCCAAAAACTTTTCACTGAATGCTGCTTTGAATTTATCATTCGAGTAATGATGGTGAATTCCATTGGCAAACCAAATTCTTTTTAGGTAAGTAACTAGGTTATTGAAATCATCGCTATTTCGGTTTCCCTTGTAATCAGTGTAGATTTTTTCTAGGGCTCTTTTTATCGAAAGATTGTGTCTGTAGTTTTGGTCATAAATAATTTCTCGACCCGAGTAACCCGCCATGGTCAAGTAGTAGGCATATTTTTTTTGTTGAAGAGATAAGTTGTCCCAAGAAGGTATTTTGTAACGAATTACCTCTATATCTGCAAACTTATCTACTGCATAAGAAAACTCGCCCGAGTTGTCGAAAGGGACTAATTCAAAAGACGATTCTGGTGAGCTTTGCTCAGTTCCTTCTGTGGGTGTTTCGCATGAAAAAAATAGACTTGCAACCAAAGAGGTAAAGAGTATTGATTTGAAATTCATTGTTGATTTGTTTTTAGGTTCGAA
>ENA-OUOG01000564-OUOG01000564.1-marine-metagenome-genome-assembly--contig:-NODE-564-length-48368-cov-5.651343_pt1 | contig 48368 bp, 25 predicted proteins | sample MGYA00248635_ERZ508505 | MGnify/ENA primary metagenome ERZ508505 (study PRJEB26176, sample SAMN06267871) | marine metagenome | isolation source: Saanich Inlet, British Columbia, Canada | place: Pacific...
GTCGCGACGCCCATCGCATCGGACGCGCGCGTGGACAGTTCGATACGGTCGGGGACCCACTTGAACGGGGTCTATCAGCCGTCGACGCGTCTGCGTTCTTTCCGAGGTCATCAAAAACTTGTTCCATCCTCTGATGATTTGCATGAAAACATCGTATGGGCATTCAGTCAGCAGAACCACGAAATCTGGCTCTCTTCAGAATGGGAAAATCCGGGACTTGCGCCATTTTTTATTCACTTCTCCTTGCACGAGACATTAGTACAGTAGCTGGATTTTATCCCGATAACGAGCGACGACTGACCGGACACCCACTCAACTTACTACAACCAAGATGCGCATAAACTGGCAAGGCCAGTTGAAAGACGCGTTCGAGGGCGCCGTGCGCCAGCTCGGCGGCCTCTTCGCGCCCAACTGCACGTACAAAAGCGTGCATGAGATCATCTGCGAGATCCTCGGCCAGCACGAGGCTGAGAGGCTGGGCCTCCACGAGGGGGGGGTGATCAACAAGCTGCGGCGCGCGCGCGCGGAAGCGCGTGACCAGCAGCAGCAGCAGGTCGAGGCGCTCGACGTCGCCGATGCCGCGGCGCCCGCCGCCGCGGCCCCTGCCGCCGCGCCGCCCGCCGCCGCGGCTGCCGAGGTGACGCCGCCCGCCGCCGCGGCCCCTGCCGCCGCGCCGCCCGCCGCCGCGGCTGCCGAGGGCAAGCCGGCGGCCGTGAGCACGCTCGCAAGCGGGCTCACGCCCGCCCTGGCCGCCATCGCGGCTGGCTTGTTCCACGTCGCCCCCGCCGAGGGGTTCGACCAGATACTGAGCTCGCTGCTCTCCTGGGGCGCTCTCGCCGAGACCCCGAAGCTGCTCGCGTTAGCGGCTTAGTGCGACAGTGCGACCCTCGCACTGACAAAAAGTGATGCTCGACTCGGAGGCTTTCCTCCACCTGCGGGTGGAGGTTTTTCGCCGCTTCAAGTTACACGCCCCAAGATACCAGGAGGAGAGACCCTTCTGTCGTGTAATTGAAATACGAGACGGGCACGCCCTCTTCCTGCGCCCTGTCACGCGTTCTCCTCCGACCGTTCCTCCGCCGCCCCCGCGTCTCCCCACAGCGCCGAGAGCAGCATGGCGTACGCGAAGGACGCGACGAGGTAGTACGGCACCCGCAACTCCGACGGCACGAACCCGAAGGACACCGTCATGACCGGCACCCAGATCCACCACGACGTCGTCACCGCGGGAACGATCTCGGTTTTGATCCTGGTCGCGGTCTCGACCGCCGGCCGCCGCTCCCAGATGCCCGTGAACGAGAAGAACACCAGGAACCAGATCGGGCAGTACACGGTCTGGTCCACCGCCACCTCGAACGCGACTTTGGACCAGTTCGCGGCGTGCGTCGCGACTCCGGCGACGGCGTCCGGGTCCGCCGCCGACGCGGCGTCGGGAGGAAACACGGCCTCCGTCCAGGAGTCCAGCACGCCGTACCACGCCGTGGTCATGAACGCGTCGATCGGCCCCCACGCCGCGAACCGAGCGACGCGCCCGCGATCGATCTCGCGTGTCTCGTCTCGGTCCGAGGCGTCGTCGGCGGACGTCGCGCCGCCGCCGTCGTCCTCGTCCGCCGACGCCTTCGCCGCGGTGGCCTTCTGCGCGATGCCGTCGCTGAGCGAGTACAGGAACGAGCCCGTCACGGACTTGGTCGCGAGCGGGTACACGGAGAGCAGCCCGCTGTAGGTGGCCCACATGTCCTTCGCCAAGGACATCGTGGCGACGTTCTTCACCAGGAGCGCGGCGCCCGTCGCGGCGACGGCTTTGCCGGCGACGGCGCCCGCCGCGACGGCGGCTTCGTCGGCGACGGCGGCGCCCGCGGCGGTCGCCGCCGCGGCCGTGCTGGCGGCGTCGAGCGACGCCACGGCGGCGCCCACGGCCTCGCCCGCGGCGGTCACCGCCTCTGCGCCGCCCAGCGCGGAGACCACCGCGTCGGACGCGGAGGCCACCGCGGCGGTGGTGGCGTCCAGCACCACCGCGCCGGCATCCGCGACCGCGGCGGTCGTGGCGTCGACGACCGAGGCGCTCGCCTCCGTGACCGTCGCCACCACCTCCGCGGCCTTCTCCTCGGTGAGCACAGCGTTCGCCGCGTCCACGGCCGCGCTCGCCGCCGCGGCCGCGGCCGCGGGGTCCTCCATCACCCGCCTCGTCGTCAGATGCCTCCTCGTCTTTCGAGTGTCGAACGCGCGGACGGCGGGGCGGTCGGACACCCCGCGGTGGGGCCCGGCGCCGCGCGCGTCGCACGCGCGCGAGCACGACGGCCGGCTCGCGCACGTCACGCCGACGCGCGCGGCGACGACCGCGGACATTTGGACGGTCTGGCTCGTGGGAGCCGCGCCTCCGAGTGTGAGGCTGTGTGCGCTCCTCGCAAACCGCCAAGTGGCGGTGTCCTCTTTCACTGGTATCGGCGGCCGGTTCGAAGAGTGCGACGAATCCAACGCTCGAGGTTGTTGCCTCTCAAGCGCTTTTCCATCCAGTGCCCGGCGCGCGCGCGCGATGTCAGTCGGGTGCGAGCGAAGGACGCACGAGTTCGGACATCCCCTCGGCCTGGACTTCGTGCGCGTGGAGACGGTGGAAGACCCGCGCGCGAAGGAGTTCGGCGCGCGCACGTGGGTCGCCGCGGAGGTCCTCGCTGCACATCTGCATCGGCACTGGCACGCGCGGTACCGACGCGGCGAGCCGACGGACGAGACGCGCGTCCTCGAGCTCGGCGCCGGGACGTCCTTGCCCGGTCTCGTGCTTCACGAGCTCGGCGCGCGCGTGGTGCTCACCGACACGAGCGAGGAAGGCTGCGTGCTGTCCAACATATTCCAGATCGTTTCCGCGTGCGACGAGAAGAAGAGACTCCGAGACGGAGACGCGAACCGGCGAGACGCGCGGTTTCGCGCGAAACCGCCCTCGCTCGAGGTCAGGCACCTGCACTGGGGCCGCCTGGACGCCGAAGCCGTGGCGCTCGCGAAGACCGGCTTCGACGTCGTCATCGGCGCGGACGTGCTGTACGGCAAGTCCAGGGATTTTCACGCGGTGTTCGCCACCGCGCGTCTGCTCTTGGAAAACGCGCCGTCGCGAAACGAGGGCGTCTTCGTGACCGCGTACCAGCACAGGGCGTCGCACCGGTCCATCGAGTCCTCCCTCGTGACAAACGGCCTGGTCGTCAGGCGCGCGTTTCGGTACCCGGCGGAGGGGGGCATAACTGTGGACGTCGTGGAGATCACCCTCGCGGACTAAAAGCGTGAAGAAAAAAAAAAACGCACGTATGGCGTCGCGGCTGTCTCGCCGACTGAACTTCGGTCTCGGCGGAGGACGCGACTGTAGACGGCTCTCGGTTTGGGTGTTCGCGGGCGAACCCTCCGGGGACGCGATCGGCGCGCGCGCGTTGCGCGCGCTCAGGCTCGAGGCCGAGGCGAGAAACGACCCCGTGACCTCCGTCGAGGGCGTGGGCGGTCCCGCGATGCTCGCCGCCGGCTTGCGCGCGTCGCTGTTCCCGATGGCGGAGGCGTCCGTGATGGGCGTCGCCGAGGTGGCCGCGTCGCTCCCGTCGCTGCGGAGGCGGCTCGCCCAGGCCGTCGCCGCGGTGAACGCCGCGGAGCCGGACGTGCTGCTGACGATCGACTCCAAAGGGTTTTCCTTTCGACTCGCGAAAGCGGTCACGAACGAAGGCACGACAAAGGTACACGTCGTGTCGCCTTCGTGGTGGGCGTGGCGCGGCGGCGAGCGGAACCTCCGCGCGCTGCGCGTCGCCGGCGTCGACGCGGTGGCGTGCCTGCTCCCGTTCGAGCCGGAGGGCGTGCGGCGCGCGGGCATAAACGCCGCGTTCGTGGGCCACCCCGTAGTGGAGGAGGTCCGCGAGACGGCCGGGGCGTTTCGCGAGGCGCGCGACGCGCGCCGCGCCGCGGAGGCTTTCACAAAAAGAAAAACAACCGTCCTCGTTTTGATGCCGGGGAGTCGCGACCAGGAACTCGCGAAACACCTGCCGTTGTTTCGGGAGACCTGCGAGTTACTCGAAAAGCGGTGGCGATCGATCGACCCCGGCTCGGAGTTAAGGGTCGATTTCCTGGTGCTCCCTCAACACGAACACAGGATCAGACGCGAACTCCAGACGTGGCCGGTTCCCGCGACGTGCGCGGCGGCGGAAGCCGGCGACGGAGTGACGCGCGCGTCGTTTCTCGGCGGCGCCGACGCCGCGCTCGTCGCCGCGGGCACCGCCACCGCGCATGTGTTCGCGCACGGCGTCCCGCAGGTGGTGGCGTACCGCGCGCACTTCGTCACGGAGTGGCTCGCGCGCGCGCTCGCCAAGACGCCGCACGCCAGTCTGCCGAACATCGCGTTGCCGACCGTCGCGCCGGTTCCCGAACTTCTCGGGCCGCGCGCGACGCCGGCGGCGCTGGCGGACGCCGCGGCGCGGGTCCTGCGCGACGAAAGCGCGAGACGCGCGCAGATCGAGGCACGCGACGCGTTCGTGGATGTGCTGACCCCTCGCGACGCGTCCGGCGCGAAGGTGGCGCCGAGCCTCGCCGTGGCGCGCGCCGCGCTCGACGCCGTCGAGGCCAAACGACGCGAGCGCGCGAAGAGTTGATGACGCGGAGTTTTTTCGCGCGACGACGGCGGAACGCGACGACGTGAGTAGTTGTACTAGTGATTATCTGTGTGAACGTAGACTATAGCCTATATGCTAACTCGAGCTCTCCTTTCTCTCCGGCGGGTGCAGCTTCACGCGTACCGGGTGCATGCCGATGGCGCGTATCTTGATCGCGTCAAGCAGCCAGCACGGCGTGACCCTCGCGAGGAACATGAACAGTTTCGACGGGAACGTCACCGCGTACCTCGGTTTTGGACGCCGCGCGTTGAGCGCGACGAGCAGCGTTTTAGTCACCGCATCAGGTTCGAGTTCGAACGCGTCTCTTTTGTACGGGCCGTACAGACGAGGCATGAACTTCTGCTCGTAGTACGTCTTGAACGCGGAACGTTGGATGTTCGGCTTGACGTGTTTGTCAAAGTGCGCGCGCGAGTTTTCGCGGATGCGCGTGCGAATCGGCCCGACGTTGAGCGACACGACGGCGATGTCGGTGTCCATGAGCTCCAGCCGCAAGGAGTCGCAGTGCGCCTCCAGCGCGAACTTCGTCGCGCTGTACGCCATGCGGAAAGGGAAGACGACGTTCCCGAGGATGGAGCTGCATTGGACGATGCGCCCGCGGTTGCCCTGCGCGCGCATGGTCTTGACGGCGCGGCAGGTGAGGTCGTGCCATCCGAAAAAGTTACACTCGAAGATTTCCCTCAACGCCGCCACGGGGGTATCCTCCGCCGCGCCCCCGACGCCGTACGCGCCGTTGTTGAACAGCGCGTCCAACGTGCCGCCGGTTTTTTGAAGCACCGCCTCGTACCCGCTCGCGATGGTCTCCGGTTTCTGGTAATCGATCAAGCACGTCTCGAGACCGAACTCGCTGGTCATGCGCTCGCAGTCGGCCGCCTGCCGGCACGCCGCGAACACCCTCCAACCGAGACTGTGGAGCTCGATCGCGGCATCGAGGCCGATGCCGGACGAGCACCCGGTGATCAGGATGCTCTTAGTGCGCTCGGTGGGGGGCATGGCGTCGGGACGACCGCGAGCGCGAGCGCGAGTGCCGTCGACTTGGACTTTCACGATCTGTCACGTCCGCCTCGGCGCGGTCCTTCTGGGAGCAGCGCGAAACTGAACAGCGGCGGCAGGCGTTTCAGATCGACGCAATCTTGAAACTAGTCGAGCAATTAGTCCGGGCTTTCTTCAAAAGTCGAGAAGGAGGGTCGAAAACGAGACACGTCACGCGCGCTTTTTCGTCCGTGAGAGGGTTGTCGTCGGTGGTTGATTCCGTCGACGTCGGCGTCCCTCACTCCTTCGCGCGCGGGCGCTGAGGGTGGCGATGGCGACGATTGCGGCGCACGGCGCGGCGTCGTCTTTGGACGACGACGCGCACGCGTGCCCGATATGTCGCGAGACGTTCGTGGACGCGTTCAGCACCCTGTGCGGACACACGTTTTGCTTCGCGTGCATCAACCGGCACCTCGAGCACGGCTCGACGTGTCCGTGCTGCTCGCAGCCCCTGTCCTCGGACTCGCTGTTCCCCAACCTCGCGCTGGACAAGCTGCTGCGCGACCTGTCCCGGAGCGGGCAGATTCCCGGCGCGGGCGTGAGCTCGCCGCGCGACGGCGCGGGCTCGCCCGCGGGCTTCGGCTTCGCGGGCGCGTCCGCGCGCAACCGCGCGAGCGAGCTCGCGGACGCGCTGACGGACCTGCCGCTGGAGCAGCTCACGCCCCTGCTCCGCGTCATCGCGGACAAGCACAAGCGGCTTGTGATGGACGACAAGCAGGTGAGCATGCACGTCTTGCGCGACTTCCTGGCGCTGTCGCACCGGCGCAAGAACGAGGCTGTGGACGCGCTCGAGCGCGAGATCGGGTGCATCGACGATGACCTCGAGTGGGTCGAGAGGCAAGTCGCCGAGCTGGGCGGCTCGCGCGCGCTCGACGCGTTCGCCCAGGAGGCGAGCCTCGAGACGGACCCGCGGGAGCTCGCGAGGAGACGCGCGTTGGGCGGCGGCGCGGGCGGTCGCGCGGGACAAAACCAGACCTCGCCCGCCGAGTCGGACGCGAGAAACGCCGCCGCCGCCAACCACGCGGCGACGATGGTGTGCGAGATGCTCAGCGCGTGGGGCATCGACTCGCGGGGCGGCGCGGGCCCCGCCGCCGCGCGGGGCCAAAGCCGCCGCGCGAGCCGCGAGGACCGCCGCGGTTCCCTCGGCGACGCCGCGCCGGGGAGCAAGCGGAGCTCGATGGACATGATGCGCGGCGCGGGGCCGAGCAAGCCCGGCGCGAGCGGGAAAGAGTCGCCGGAGGAGCTCCGGCGAACGCCGAGCAAAGACTCGGGCGGGTCATCCTCCGGTTCGGGCGACAGAGAGCGGGACGCGGACGGGGCGTCGACGCCGCGTGGAAACGGCGGTTCTGACTTTTTGCAGACCGGTTCGCCCCAGAAACAGGCGCGCGGCGCGCCGCCGCCGCGCATGGACCCCGCGGAGGCGCGCGCGCACCTCGATCGCGCGGCGCTTTCGATTGAGAAGCGCGACGCGATCGTGAAACACTTCGCCGGCGTGCAGCGTCTGTACTCGGAGATTCGCGGCGAATCTCACGGCGGGTTTAAACGCGACGGGTCGGCGTCGAGCTCGAGACCGTCTGTGTCTTCGAGAAAGAGCGCGCGCGATGACCTCGAGCGTTTCGGCAAAGTCGTGGACGCGTTCGCGAGCAAAAACCGCCTCCGCGTCGTCGGCGAGCTGCGACACGCCGACGTGTTATCGTCGTCTCCGAGCGCGTCCATCGTGTCGTCCATCGAGTTCGATAACGAGCGGCGCGTTTTCGCCACCGCGGGTGTTTCGAAGCGCATACAGTTCTTCGACTTCCGGGACGTCTGTTCCCGTTTTTGCCCTTCCGGAAGCGCCGACCGTGAACAAACAGACGGTGACCGGCTCGCGACGCACGCCATCACGACGCGCTCGAAGCTGTCGTGTTTGTCGTACAACGCGTTTCTCACGAACCGCGTGGCGAGCAGCGATTACGAGGGCGTCGTCACGGTGTGGGACGCCGAAACTCGGTTAGCGGTGTGCGAGTTCGAGGAGCACGATAAGCGCGCGTGGACGGTTGATTTCTGCCGCGCGGACGCCAAGCTCTTGGCGAGCGGCTCGGACGACGGCCGCGTCAAGATATGGTCCACGGACGCGGAGGCGTCTGTTCTCGAGCTGGACGTTCGCGCGAACGTGTGCTGCGCGCGATTCGGACCGAACGACGCGTACAAACTCGCCGTGGGGTGCGCGGACCACCGCGTGCACTTGTTCGACCTGCGGTACCCTCAAGAGGCGGTGGCGGTGCTCTCCGGGCACAGGAAAGCCACGAGCTACGTGCGGTTTTTAAGTTCAGGGAACGAGCTCGTCTCGGCCTCCACGGACAGCACCATGTGCGTCTGGGACGTGCGATTAAACGCCGTGAAAAAAGCCGCGGGGCGTTTGGGCAAACGCACAGGCAAACAGTCCGGGCCTTTGTTGGTCTCGCAGCCGGCGCGCGTGCTGGAGGGCCACGTCAACGAGAAGAACTTCGTCGGGCTGAGCGTCGGGGGCGGCGACCTCATCGCGTGCGGCTCGGAGACCAACGAGGTGTTCGTGTACCACAAATCCTTCGACCGGCCGATGGTCAAGTACGGCTTCGACGACGAGAGCGAGCGCGGCGGCGGCGGCGGCGGCGGCGGCGGCGCGGGGCGCGGCGGCGGACGCGGCGGACGCGGCGGCGGCGACGACGATTCCGGGGGACCGTCTATGCCCGCGCACTTCATCAGCGCGACGTGCTGGCGCGGCGAGGAGGACATACTGCTCGTCGCGAACAGCAGCGGGTCGATCAAGGCGTTGCAGCTGGTGGAGGCGTGACGATGGCGGGACGCCGAAGGGCGTCGCCGCGGTTGGTTTTAAAAAAAATATCGTAGACTACATACAAATCGTACCGCGCGCGAAAAGGTTGCCGCGACGGCGAGGCTACTCCGTTCCCCGCCGCATGCGGAACTTCCGCCGCAGGTCGCGCACGATGGTCGAGTCCTCGATCCACCGCGCGGTGGATCGCCCACCCGCCTCGCCGTCGCCGACGCTCAGCCCGCGCGACTCCAGCCACGCTTTGTACGGGCGCAGGCGGAGCCTGGCGGCGTCCGCCGAGGGGCCGAGCCACGCGAGGAGCGCGAAGCGCAAGTCGTCGACGTCGCGAATGTCGAGCACCGTCGCGGCGAGCATGCCGCCTCCCACCACGCCGGCCCCCGCGATGAGCGACCCGTAGAACAACGCGCGCGTCCCCGCGACGAGGGCTTTGTCCGCGACGGCTTTCGTTTTCCGCATCGCCGCCGACTCCTCCGGCAACAGCGCTCGCGCTTTGTTCGCCTCGTGCGACGCCCGCACCGCGTCGAGGCCCCCCCAGACCGCCCCGCGAGCGGACGGGACGCGATACGTCCCCGCGATGCTCCGGTCGCGGCCGTAGCCCCCCTCCGTGGACATCGGGGGCATCTGGCTCCCGACGCGGAGCCGCATGCCCTTCATCGGCGCGCTCACGCGCGCCTCCTGCGCGTGAATCTCCGCGAGCTTGGTGTCCAGGACGGGGAAGCGCTCCGTCGGGCCTTCCAGAAGATGCCCGACGTCGTGTTCCTTTATCGCGCCTTCCCTGATGCGCCGCCGCCGGTACGCGGACAGGTCATCCTCCTGCTCGGACTTGAAGAAGCTCCCCTCCCGGGCCGAGAGCAGGCCCTTGAGGATGCTCATCGCCCCCGCGGCCGCGCGGGGGCTTATGACGTGGTTTTTTCGGCGACGACATGACTGACAGCAGGCGCGAGGCGACGAAGCGCTGAAAAAATCGAATCACGCGCGGCTTCGACGGCTCTTCTTCCTCTCCCTCTCTTCGATGCGCGCGGTGGACGCGTCGACGCGTCGCCGCGATTCCGTAAATAGCAATTATCAGAGTCACTCCTCTCGCCCGTCTACCGCTCCCGCTCCTCCGCGCCCTCCTCGGACCGTTTCCAGAGGTAGATGGCGAACACGCTGGCGAGCGAGACGATCTGCGCCGCGACGACGGGCGCGGGGATCGGCGACGGCGCCATCGCGTCCGCGAAATCGATCCCCAAGACCACCTCGCACGATGCCACGGCGACGACGATCGCGTCGCCCCACGGCTTACCCGTCGCGAGCCCGAACGACGCCGCCGGGCCCAGGAACGCCCACCCCGCCGTGACCGCCTGTAACAACGGAGACAGCTCCGAGAAGGACGAGGTGCCGCACGCCGACGAGATGGGCCCCTGCCCGAGCAGGTCGGGGAAATGCAGCGCGCCGCCCGCGGCGTACAGCACGGTCATCACCTTGCGAAAGCGCCCGAGAGCGTCCGCGGAGTCCTCGGGCACCAGCGAAGGGAGCTCGGCGCGGACGGCAGGCGAGCCGCGCGCCTTGCGATGACAGCGAGCACCTCTGACTGCGCGTAATCTGACGGCACCCGCGACGCTCACCGTGCGCCTGCAGGAGAACGTCGACGGACGCGCGGCGGGCGAGGCGCAGACACCGGCGCACATGGCGGCATGCGCCATCTTCGAGTGGTCGTGCGCTTCGCAGGTGGGGAGTGCCGAGGAGACCTCTAGAGGTGTGCCTATCTAAAAATTGACCCGCCCGAGAAAACTGAGCGACCACTCACGGCGCGGCTCTCGTTTTGGACGCTGACGCTCCGATTGCTCTCACCAGTCGCTTCCGCGCTTCGCGGGTGGTCACCATGCCCGATGGCCCCCGCGTCGGCGACTTCAAGGGTCATGCGCGCGAGGCGCTGCACCTGAGCGCGACGAAGATTTGGGCGGTGAAGGCGCTCGGGGACCTGCCGCAGTCGGAGTGGGCGCCTCCTAAACGTCGCCCTCGCCGGTTCAACGTCGCGTTCACGCTGGAAGGAAGCGCGAATTTGGACGCCGAGACGCACGGCGAGAACGTCTCCGAGCAGCTGAAACCGCCGCGGATGCGCCGAGCCGGCGTGCCGTTCGAGGTGCGCGACGCGACGACCGCGAGAAACGCGACGACGCGCGGCGACGACGCCCGCCTCGTTCCGATTCGAGCGCGATCCGCGACCAATTTATTTCTCTCGCGCGCTCGTGCCGGATTCGGCACATCTCCTAAACGCGAAACGCCGCGCCCGCTCCGAACCTCCAACCGGACGCGCGCACCCTCTGACCCTCTTTCTCGTGAACGCCCCGACGCGACCGCGACGCGACAGGTGGAGGCGACGGACGTCATGTCTCTGGAAGAGCTCAAGACGGCGGCTATGGCGGCTCTGTACGGCCCCCTCGCGAAGGGCGCCGACAAGGAACGGTGGCGCCGCGTCGAGACGCGCCCCGACGCCGACGCCGAGAGCGAGGACTCGTGGGCGTCCGAGAAGGAAGACGCGGACGAGAACCCGATGGACGCCGAGCCCGTGGTGCAGTACGTCGGCGTCGCGGACATCCGGCTCGAGCGCGCGCGACCGGACTACGACCCGCTCGTTCCCGCGTCCGGCGCGCCGAGGGAGGAGGTGAACGACGCGAACGCGTGGGCCGCCGTCGCCGCCGCCGGCCCGGAGCCGTGCGAGGTGGCCAGGCGCGAGACGCTGCGCGCGCTGGCGCGGCGCGCGGCGCTGTGGTGCTCGAGCGGCGGCGAGCCCGAGGGGGGCGCGGACGAGGGCGCGAGGACCATGACCAAGGAGGACGTCGAGGCGGCGGCGCACGGGCTGTGGGAGATGGCGACTGACGCGCGCGCGCGCGGCGCGGAGGATTTCCACCTCGCGCCCGAAGCGTTCGACGCGGTCGTCGGGCTCATGGAGGCGGACGACGGCATCATGACCCCCGCGGCGCGGCGGTACGCGCTCGCGGCGGCTTGGAGTCTCGCGGTGTCCGCGCGCGGGCGCGCCGGCTTACTCGCCGCGAAGGGGTTCAAGAGCGCGGACGACGACGCCGGCGAAGGCGGCGCGGTGATCGCGTCCGCCGTCTCGCTGCTGGACGCGGCGAGCGCGGCGCTGGAGCGACTCGAGGCCGAGGAGGCCGAGGCGGCCGCGGAGACCGCGAAGCGGGCTCCCGCGGAGGAAAAGCGGGCGGAGAGTGTCGGGGACGCCCCAGACCCGGAGGAGACGCCCGTCGCGACGGAGCCGCCTGCGTCAACGGCGGCGTCTTCCGCGGAAGCCGGAGAGACGAGCGCGGGCGGAGACGAGCCCGCGGCCGACGCGGACGCGTCGTCCGCCGAGCCGGTGCCTCCCGAGTCGTCCGAGGCGGCGGCTCCCGAGGCGGCGGCTCCCGAGGCGGCGGCTCCCAAACCGGTTTCGCGCGAATCCTCCGACGCCGTCGCGCTCTTCGAGCACGCCGTCGGCGCCGTCGGCGTCCTGGCGGTGGATAAGTCGTTCCGCGCCGCATACGCGCGCGCCGACCCGTCCTTCTCCGCGCTCGTCCGGGCGTGCGGCGCCGAGCCGGCGGGTCCCGCGCCGGGAGGCACGCCGCGAGGCAAGGCGTCGACGCACGCGGGTCTCCGCGCGGCGGCGGCGCGCGCGCTCGCCTCGACGTTGATTCGCGACGGCGACTGCCGCAAACGCGCCATCAAATCCGGCGGTTTCGGCGCGCTCGTCAAGCTCGCGGCGGACGCCGCGAACGACGACGTGCGCCGCGCGGCGTCGGAGACGGTCGCGTCGTTCGCGCGCGAGCCGCGCATCGTCTCCAAGGTGAAGACGCTGGACGCGGACGTCAAGACGTGCGCGCGCGCGATGCGGAGGTGTCTCGAGGCGGCGGCGCCGGGCTCGGACCCGGCGCCGAAGCGAAAGCCGTCGCGCGTCGCCAAGGATACCGCGCGCGCGGTTTGCGCGTCCATGGCGGGCATGCTCCGCGCGCTGGCGCGTCGCGCGGCGAGCGCCCGGAAGCGCGCCGCCGCGGACGGCGACCCCGCGAGTTTCGCGGCGGCGACCAAGCCCGTGACCGACGGCGTGCTCTCGCAGATGGTGACGCACGCGCACGCCGTCTCGACGGCGCGTTCGCAAAAGACGTTTTTTTTCGGCGAGACGCACGCGGCGGCGTCCTTCGGCGTTTTGGCGGCTCTCGCCGAGGACCGCGCGTCGTGCGAGCGCCTCGTGCGCCTGGGCGACCGGCCGCGCACGCCCCCTCCGTTCACCACGGAGGAGCTGGAGACGTTCCAGCTGGAGGCGTTCCAGGCGCGCAAGGAGGGGCGGCAGTACACGCAGCCCGTCCGCGTCAAGGCGGAGTGGGACCCGACGCTGAGCGTCGTCGAGACGTGCAAGAAGACGCTTTCTTTCAGTGACCAGAAAAGCAAGAGCGGGAGCGGGGAGAAGGGGTGCGCGCGCGTCGCCGCCGCCGTCGTGCTGGCGCGCATCCTGGAGCACGAGCGGGGACGAAACGAGGAAGAAAACGTCTCTTCGGACCATTTGAGCGAGGACGTCGAGAGCGCGCTCGAGGGCGAGCACCGCGCGTTCCTCGTCGCCGAGGGCGCCGCGGCGGCGCTCTTGACGTCTGCGGAGCGCGGCGCGTCGGCGGCGTGGCGCGCGCCGCTCGCGGAGACGTCGGCGGCGGCGCTGATGTACTTGGCGACGCCGCGAGTCTCGGAGACGTGCCCGCTCACTTCGGAAGAGCTCCGGAGACTCACCGCGCTCGCCGCGCGACCCGTTCGGGACCGGGACGAAGAGGATGGTCGCGACGACGGAGAGGGCGACGAGGACTCCGTCGCGCAGACGGGCGTCTCCGCGCAGTTTTTGGCGGCGGCGGTGTGGTCGATCGCGCGCTCGCCGCTCGGCCGGGCGTCTCTGCTGCGCGCCTCGCCCGAGCTCATCGCGTCGCTGGTCGCCGCCGGGTCCGCGCTCGTGCCCGGGGCGCGCGAGGCGGCCGAAGCGGGCGCCGCGGAGAACGCCGCGGAGAACCTCCACCCGGAGCCCGGACCGGACCCGGACTCGGACCCGCGCGTCGTCGCGCTGGAGTTTCTCGTGGCGACCGTCTGGCTCCTGACGTACGGCGACGCCGACCCCGCGCTCGAGCACGGCGAGGTGTACGACGCGGCGGACGACGGCGCGTGCTACTGGACCGTCGCGCGCGCGCGCGCGCCGACGCTCGCCGAGGCGGCGGCGGACGCCGCGTGGGCGGGCGCGGCGACGGCGCGCCGGGGCGCGCCGAGCCCCGAGGACCTGCGCGTCGCCGAGCTGCGCGCGGAAGCCGCGGAGGCTCGCGAGCGCGTGGGGCGCATGCGCGCCATCGAGCAGAAGGGCGACTCGCCGCCGATGACCAGCAAGGAGGCTGAGTCCGCGGCGGTGCTGGCGGAGAACGCCGTGCTGGATGCTGAGGCGGCGGCGAGAGACGCCGCCGCGAATCACGCCGAAAACGCGCGTTTCAAACGCCTCGCCATCCTCACCTTCCTGAGGGACGTCGTGGCGTTGCCGGCGTCGCGCGTCACCGCGCGCGCGCGCGTCGCCGCCGTCGGCGCCGGCTGGAACGCGTGCGCGAGGTCGCCCGAGGCCCGGCGTGAGGCCATGGAGCTCGGTTTCTTCGACGCCTGCGAGGCGTGCGCGCTGGGGGGGGGGGCGGCGACCACCGCGTGCGTCCTCGCCGCGTACGACGCCATGGAGGCGATGGTCGGGTCGTACGACGACGTCTGCGCGTTCGCGGGCGGCCCGAAGCGGTTGGCGCGCGTCGCCGCGCTCTTGGCGAAATCCGACGTCCCCGCGGAGCGCGAGCGCGGCGCGCGCGCGCTGGCGTTCATCACGTCGTCGCGCTTCGCGGACCGCGCGGACGCCGCGGCGACCAAGGCGTCGCTGCTGGCGGACGGCGCCGTCGCGTCGCTGCTGGCGATGCTGTGCCCCGAGGAGGAGCCCGAGCCCGAGCCCATGGACGAGGACGACGACACGGACGAGGAGGAGGAGGAGGAGGAGGAGGAGGACGACGGCTCTCGAGACGGGTCGTCGAGCTCGAGCTCGATGTGGCGTCGCTCTCGTTCGCGGAACGACATCGCGCGGTCGACGGAGATGTTCGCCGCCGCCGCGCTTCTGAACGTCTCGTCGCTTCCCGCGGCGCAGATCGCGCTCGCCAAGCGCGGGTTGTACACCTTGCTCAAGACGAACGCGAGTTTAATGACGTCGCGGACGTCGCGCTTCGTCGGCGGCGGCGAGGTCACCGGCGGCGACTTGATCGCGGGGTGCATCCACAACGTCGCCGGCCACCCCTCCAACCGCACGCGCATGTACAAGCTGGAGCTCAGGGCGAAGGCCATGGAGCGCGTGCTGCACAACCGCAGAAGCGCCAAGCACGTGGGGCACAAAGCCGCGCAGGCGGCGCGCCTGGTGGGCGACGCGCACGAGAGAGCCGCCGCCGCCAAGACCACGTTCGAGAAGGTGACGCGGCGACGGAGGCGCGTCGACGCGTTTACGCACGCGCCGGATCCACGCGCCGCGGATCCAAAAGATCCTCACCAAGACCCGGAAAAGGGCGCGAACGCGGAGGAGGACCTCGGAGGAGGCGTCGCGTCTCCGGTCGCGGCGGAGTCTTCGTCGGCGGCGGCGCCGCCGCCGGGCGAGGCGGACGCCGCGGACGCGGACGCCGCGCCGGGTCCCGCGGCGCGCGACTCCGGCTCGGAGTCCGACTGGTCCTCGTCCGACGGCGAGGACGACGCGATCGCGCGCGGTGACGCGTCGGCGGGTCGCGCCGCGATCCGCGCCGACGACTTCCCGCGCGCGCAGGCTGACGACGACTGGCTCGCGGGCATGATGACCCGCTACGCGCAGAGCGAGGCTGGCGAATCGGCGCGAATCTCGAGGCTCGGTGGACCGAATGTCTCGTCGGCGCCGGAGGACGCCGTGTTCGCGGACGGCTTGGCTTTGCTCGCGCACTCGATGCGCGCGCCGCTGCGGCGCGTGTGGGCCAAGCCCACGCGAGCGCCGGACGCGCGCGTGACGGGCGACCCGGAGTGGACGGCGAACCGCGGCGCGACGCGCGTGGTGATGGCTGAGCCGCCGCGGGGCGCGCCGCGGGGCGACGCGCGGTGGCGCCCGCCCGTGCGCGAGTACCGCGAGCGAGGCGCGACGCGCTCGTTCGTCGAGGAGGAGACGTTTCGTTCCACGTCCGCCGCGGGTGACGAAAGAAACGAGAGGAAACAAAATCAAAAAGCGCAGGAGAAGGACGCGTTCTTCGTCGAGCCCACCGCGCGTCGCCTGCTGACGGCGTCCATCCCACCGGACGCGACGGCGCGCTTAGCGGGGAAAGCGGCGGAAGTCGCGGCGGAGGTGGCGTTCGGCGCGCCCGACGCGTTCGGCGGCTTGGGAAGCGACGCGACTAAGTCGGGGCTGGCGGGAAGTCTGCGCGCGCCCGACCCCTCGCTCCCCGTCGCGCGCGCGTCGTTCGCGAGACACGCCGACGAGCGAACGCGCGACCACGCGGAACGCCGCGCGTCCTCCGGCGGCGCGGACGCCTCCGCCTCCGCCGCGAAGAACGACGCGGAAGAACCCGCGTCCTCCGGCGCCGCCGCGCCGGAGGCGCGCGAGACGGCGAACGACGAAGCGCTTTTGCCGAACCCGTCGCGAGACCAGGACGGGGCCGTCCTGACGCGTGACTCCGTTCCCGAGCCGAACGAGGTTCACGAAAACGAAACGCGTGGACCGGAGTCCACGAACGAGCCCGAGGGGAGCCCTCTCGAAGTCGTCCTGGAGCCGTGCGCCGCGCGGCGCGTGGTTTCGTTCGGCGCCGAACGAGCGCGCGACGGCGACGGCGCGCGGGACTCGCGCGTCGCGCGTCTCTCCGTGTTTGAGCACACGCCGGGCGCGCGCGCGCACTTGGACGCGGGCATCCCCGCGTACCGCCTTCCGAACGGCAAGCGCGCGTTCTACTACCTCGCAGGGGGAGACGTGGTGGGCGAGACCTCCGTGTTTTCGGCGACGCCGCCGCCGAGGCCGACCACGCTGCGCCTGGCGATGCGGCGGGGACTCGGGTTGCCGGCGTCATCCGGCGCGCTTCGCGACGCGGCGGCGCTGTTTTTCCCGGAAGAGTTCCGCCCGGCGCCCGCGCTGTGCGCGCTCCCGACGAGGCACACGCTTGTTGTCGCCGACCCGCGCGAGTTGTCGCGCCCGTCGGCGTTCGGGGACGTGCGCCCGCGGCGCGCGCGCCTGTTCGCCACGGAGGTGCTGACGCGCCGCACCGAGGAGGAGCACGCTTTGCACGCCGCGCACAAAAAGGCGATGTCGTTTGACGGGTCGAAGAAGGGGAGCGCGAAGGCTAAGCGCGGCGTCTCGTTCGTGGAGGAGACGGACGATCTCGACGGGGTGTCGGAGGAGATCGCGGACTTCGACGCGAAGGAGGCGTTCGACCCGAGGCGACACTCCGTGTTCGCGACGCGCGGAGACACGGCGGACGCGCGCGACGTGTTCGACGGCGACTCCGCGTACGACGCCGCGTTCGACGCCGACTGGCGCGCCTGGACGCGCGACGAAAAAGGAGAGAGGTTCCTGACGCTCCGGCTGGCGCGCGTCGCGGAGGCTGCCGTGAACGCGGGAGAGGTTTTGCCGTCTCCTCGCGACGCCAAGGCGGAGCTTCGCGCGGTCGCGCGCGCGTACTACGACGAGATCGCGCGCGCGCACAGACGTTTCGCGGCGGAGTTTTCAAGTACCGCTGACTTTTTTCCCGCGTCGGCGGAGGCGTGTTTGACGCGCGCGGTGACTCTGCCCCGCGCCGGTTTCGACGCGTTGGCGAAAAAGTGCGCTTTCGCGCAGACGCGCACCAAGTGCACCGAGGCGCACATCGGCGCGTTCTACGAGACCGTCGCCGGGTCGGCGTCCGCGCCGCTGACGCGCGCGCAGTTCCTCGAGCTGCTCGTGCGCGTCGCCGACGCCAAGTACGCCAAGAGCGGCGCGCACCACTCGCTGGCGCGCGCGCTCGAGGCGCTTTGCGAGAACGATTTCCTCCCGCGCGCCGGCGCCGACTTTCTGGCGGACCCCGACGTGTTCCGTTTAAAGAAGTTGTACTTGGAGGAGACGGACGACGTGTTCAGAGGCGACATCATTTTAGATGACACCAAGGAGGAGGAGTTGAGGCTCGCGGCCAAGTTCGACGAGGACACGGGCGCGAGGCGAGACGTTTCGCCGCCCGCCTCGCCGCGCTGGAAAGCGCTGCGAGCCCTCTTTTTATCGCTCGCCGACGACGCGGTCGCGCGCGTCGGGTTCGGCGCGTTTAAAAAAGCGATGGCGATGGCGGGCGTGCTCGAGACGTCTAAAGAGGCGTCCTTCGACGTTCGTGAAGTCACGCGATCGAACGATGACGATGACGGAAGCGTTCTTCCTTCGGTAAAAACGCGTGACCGAAAAAAGAAGCTCTCCGTCTCCGCCGCGCGCCGCGTGTTTCTCGCGGCGCAAACCTTCGTGGCGCGCGCGGCGCCGCCGCGCGACGCGACGCTCGCCTTTGAGGACTTTCTGGAGGCGCTCGCGCGCGTCGCCGACGCCGTGCCGACGCCCGAGGACGAACCTGGGAAGGAAGAACCGCGCTTGGCGGAAGACGACGACAAAAGCGCGACGTCGGAGACGACCGCGTCCAAGCGCGGCGCGGAGTCTACGTCACGCGAAACCGCCAACGCCGCGACAGATTCCGGATGCGAAAAGAACGGCGACGCGCCGGAGGGCGAGGCGGAGGGCGACCTTGAGGAGGAGGCGTTCGCGGCGCGCTCGCTGGCGTCCAAGCTGGACGAGTTCCTGGAGCACGTGCTGAGGCGCGCGTGGCGCGCCGCGGGCGAGGACGCGGACGCGTACGACGCCGAGCGCGCGGCGGAGGCGATCGAGGGGCTGACGTTGTGACCGCCGCCGCGTCGATGCCTCTTCGGTAGTTTCGGGTTTCGTTTACCGGGTATGGTAAGGTTCATTATGGTAGGTCCTTATGGTACAACGACGACGCAAAAAACAATCGCGCGTCGGTCATCTACGTCTCAATCTTCGTGAAGCGCGCCGATCGATCGACGCGCCTGCCTCTCCCCTTGCCCGTGGTCTTCTTCTCGTCCTTCTTCGGGTCGCTCGCGCCGTCCGCGGAGGTCTCGGCGGAGGTCTCGGCGTCGTCGGCGACGGCGCGCCTTGGCGGCCCCAGCGCGAAGGCGGGCACCGGCACGTCCATCACCCTTCCGGTTGTCTGCCCCACCACCGCGAAGGACCCGCCCATGGAGCCCTTCAGCCTGCGGAGGGGCGCCTGGCTGGTGTACTCGAACTGCGCGCCCTTCTCCAAAATGGGCTGGAACCCCACCACGCCCGTGCCCCGCACCTCCTCCACGCGCCCCTCCTCGTCCTGGATGCGCCAGTGCCGCGACACCACCTGCACGGGCTCGTCGTTTAACAGGTTGGTGATGGAGACGGTGTACGAAAACACGAAGCTGGACTCGGCGGGGCTGGACATCTCGGGAACCAGCGCGCTGCGCACGGCGACGCGCACGCCCTCGGTGGTCAAGCAGCTTCGCGTGTCCGCGGCCATGCCCTCCAGAAGCGCCGCGCGACGCCGCAGAAGCGCGTGCGCGGCGACGGCGTCGTCCAGGCGCGCCGCGGTTTTCGTCACATCGTTCGAGGTGTCCACGTCGGACGTGGAAGGCGCGTCCCGGAAGGCGTCGCGGATCAGCGCGTCGACGGCGTGCCTCGAGCCGAGCGCGAGCGCGGCTTTGTACCCGGGGAGGATCTCGCGCAGACGCTCGCATTCCGTCTGGGGAGGGAACACAGGGGTGTCAGGTTCGCGTGTTCGTCTTCCGTCCCCGACGCGAGCGAGATCCCGGGTTTCGCGCGAGACATGTAAACTGCGAGGGGGGTCGGGCGCGCACCTCGGGGAACACGTCCACCGTGCCGTGGCGCTGAATCTGCGCATCGATCCGTCTGCCGCACCGCAGCAAGCCGCGGTACAGGACCCGGCCGAGAGAGAGGGTCATGGCGCCGGTCGCGCGCGCGAGAGTCGTGGCTTGCCTCGTCAGCTCGAGAGGCACGAGTTTTACACACGCGCGGCGAATTTTGGTCGGGCGCGCACGACTCGTTTTCTCGCGTGCCCAACATCGGAAGTCAACGATCGCGTCGCGCCACTCGCGTTTCGCGCGGTCGGAGGCGCGTGGTCTCTCCGCGCGAAGTGCGCGGCGCGACGCTCGGGTCCCTGAGGAGGTTCTGCGGCCATGGGCTTCATCACCCCCACGCACGCCTGGGAGGAGACGGACTCTTTGGTGACTGTTCGCGTGGACATCAAAGGCGTCCCGCGATCGTCCCTCGACGTCTTCGCCTCGAGCTGCTACCTGAAGGTGAACGCGCCGCCGTACCTCTTCTCGTGCGACCTGGAGGGCGAGATTGTAGACGCCGAGTGCGTCGCGACCGTGGACGCCAAAGGCGTGGAGTTCCGGTGCCCGAAGGCGTTTCCCGGGACCACCTGGGGACGGCTCCGGCGAGAAACCAAAGAAGGCGGTCCGGAGACCAAGGCGGCGACGGCGGAGCGGCGGCGCGCGTCCGTGGAGGCGGCGCACGCGCGCGTGACCGCCGAGAAGAAGGCTGCGGTTGAGAAGAAGGCGCAGATGGACAAGGCGTACCTGGAGAAGCAGTGGGCGCTGGAGCGGACGCGCCGGGAGACCATCGAGCGGAGGCAGGACGAGGAGATGTCTTTGGAGCGCGAGCGGCTTCGGCGGTGGCAGGAGGAGGGCGACGCGCGCGCCGCCGCCGGCGTCCTGTCGTACGACAGCGGCGAGGACATCGAATACGACAGCGACGACGACGCCGAGACGCGCGCGGCGAAACAGAAACGCACGAGAGTCGCGCGCGAGCGCGAGTTCGCGGACGCCATCCTCACGCCCGACGCCGTCGCCGCCGCGGAGAGCGAAGACGCTTCGGGCGTCGCGCTCATCGGCGTGCCCGACGAGGCGCTGGAAAAGATGCTCGTCGCCGACGACGACGACGACGAAGACGCCGAGAACGCGGCGCGCGAGGCTCGCGTCGCCGAGGCCAAAGCCAAGGCCAAAGCCAGAGCCGTGGCGGACGCGGCCGCGGCTCGCTCGGCGGAGCGCGCGAGGAGCGTACCCCCCCCCCGCGCGACGACGCGCGTGGACGTGGGATTCACCAAACTGGAGACGGACCACATGCCGGCGCGCGCGTCTCGCGAGCGCGAGATTCGCGAGTGGAAACGTTCGCGTTCGAAGAGCGACACAAACAGTACGCGAGTTGAAACGTTGGACGTGACCGAGCGCGAGCCCGTGTTTCTGAAGGACAAGGGTGACGCCTTCTTCAGAGCCGGCGATTACCGGAGCGCGCTGGAGGCGTACACGCGCGCCGCCGACGCCGAGCGCGGCGCGCCGCACCCCGACGGCGTGCTCGTCAAGATTCTCGCGAACCGCGCGGCGTGTTTGCTTCGCGCCGGGCACTTCGCCTTGGCCGTCGAGGACTGCGACGAGGCGCTCTCGATGTTGCATTTTGAGTCGACGGACGAGGACAAAGGCGCGGTGTGGCCGATCGAGAAATCGAAGGCCATGCGGTTCAAACTGCTCGTGCGGCGCGCGGACGCGAAAGCCGGCGCCGGCGACGCCGCGGCGGCGGCGGAGGACTTGGCGACGGCGGCGCCGCTCGCGCCCGACGACGACGCGAAAAGAAAAATCGACGCGGACCTGGAAGAGGCGCGCGCGTGCCTTGTGCCTTTGAACGCGGTCGCCGCGCGCGAGCGGGGAGACGCTAGGTACCGCGCGGGGGACGTGCAGGGCGCCGCGAGGGCGTACGACGCCGCGTTAGCCATGCCTCTGGATTCCGGCGGCGGCGGCGCGTTTGAACGCGCCGCGCTCTTCGCCAACCGCGCGGCGTGTCACTTGTCGTTTTCCGACCACGGCGCCGCGCACGACGACTGCGAGGAGGGGCTGGATTTGCTGTTACGAGATGTGCCGTTCCACGCGGACGCCGCGAGCGCGCGCGAGGTGGCGATGCACCCCGAGAGACGCGAGCGCGGCGGCGAGTTAGCGCGAAACACGCTCGCCAAGCTCGTGCACCGCCGCGCGGCGGCGGCGGCGCACCTGCGCCGGTTCGAGGACGCCGCGCTGGATTACGAAGCCGCGGCGTCGCTCGCGACGGACGCGGCCAGCAGAGAGGCGCTCGAGCGCGACGCGGAGACGGTGCGCGCGGCGGGGAGGGGGGAGAGCAGCTAGAAGACGCGGCGCGAAGCGGGTCCCTCGGGTACCTCGCATCTTTTTTTAACGTCATTGAAAGCACGTTCCGAAACAGGCCTCGGCTTTTTCATCATTCTCGCCAACTCGACCGGGTCGATTTTGTCTCGACACGGCATGAGTCGCGATTTCCCCGACGGTTCAAGCTGCCTCTGCGACCACAAAATCGAAGCCGCGGACACGCCGTTCGCGACTCGGTTTTTTTCCGCGCCTAGCGCGCCAGCCGGTACTTCTCATCGGCGTCGTGCACGCGCACCTACACGCGAGTTTTCCACCATGGGGCTCACGTTCACCAAGCTTTTCAACAAGCTCTTCTCCAAGAAGGAGATGCGCATCCTGATGGTACGCGCCGGGGGCGTTTTCCGACCACTTTCCAACGGCGGACGGCAAAAATTTGGAATCCGTTCACGCGCGTGATCGCTGAAACCCCGTCCTATTCCTCTCATCCACCCAGGTTGGTCTCGATGCCGCGGGTAAGACCACCATCCTGTACAAGCTCAAGCTTGGCGAGATCGTCACCACCATCCCGACCATCGGTAAGTCCCCCCCGCACGACGATCCATCGCCCGCGTCGAGCGAGGCGCTCGAGATCCGGCGTCCGAATTTGCCGCGTCTCTCGTCACACGTTTCGAAGCGACGTCGCGGCCGCACGGGTGCCGATGACTGACCGCGACCCCTCCGCTCTGTCCACGATCGTCCGCAGGCTTCAACGTCGAGACCGTCGAGTACAAGAACATTTCGTTCACCGTGTGGGATGTCGGTGGCCAGGACAAGGTACGCGCGCGCGATCGACCACCACCCCCCTCGCGCTTTCAGCGTCGCGCGTGCGCTTCGAACGAGCGCGTTTCGACCGGCGAGCCGCGGCGCGCCCGATCAACCCGCGGCTTCAGAAGGTGCCAGACTTTTTTTTTTCGCGCGCGGCGTCCTGACCTTTGCTTCATCCGCCCTCGCGCCTCGACACACGCACAGATTCGCCCTCTGTGGAGGCACTACTTCCAGAACACCCAGGGTTTGATCTTCGTCGTGGACTCCAACGACCGAGACCGCGTGTCGGAGGCTCGGGACGAGCTGCACCGCATGTTGAACGAGGATGAGCTGCGCGACGCCGTGCTTCTCGTGTTTGCGAACAAGCAGGATCTGCCCAACGCCATGACCGCCGCGGAGATCACCGACAAGCTCGGGCTGCACTCCATCCGCCAGAGGCACTGGTTCATCCAGTCCACCTGCGCCACCTCCGGCGAGGGCTTGTACGAGGGGTTGGACTGGCTCGCCACCAACATCGCCAACGCGGGCAAGTGATTCGCGCGATGTCGGCGGAGACGTCGAAACGGGAGCGCGAGAAAAAACGCGCCTTTTCGTCGTCGAAAAGAAGCGCGCGTCTCTTCGCGCGAAGAGGCGCCGATCGACGACGAAGAGGCGCGAGCGGTGGGTGTGGCGTCGGAAGAAAACGACCGTATGCGCGCGAAGAGAAAGTGTGCCGCCGGGACCGGGAGGCGCGCGCGTGCGTGGCGAACAGTAGTTTTAGGAGACTCCGCGGAGTTTGGGAGCGAACGGAACTGATCGAGTCCGCGTTGTGATTGCGATTCGACGCGATTGCGTACAGTACGTTTGCAAAACGCGAAACGCGCGGGGGGTTTTCTCAGCTAGGCGGCGCCCCGCGCCGCGGCGCCTTCCGCGGCCGCCTTCACCAGCGCTTCCTTGGCGATCCGGTGGCTCCCCTTTCCCATCGTCGAGGATAACGACGCGCCCTTCAGGTAGTTGGTCGCCGAAGGCGCGCCCTTCACGTTTCGCGGGCGCAGATCCGAAATGACGGCCATAAACGCGTTGACGTTTGCCACCAACGCGGCGTCGTCGAAACTCGTCTTGCCGACGCTCGCGTGCACGATGGCGTTTTTCTCCGCGCGGAACTCGACCCGCCCCGCCTTCATCGCGCGCACGGCCGCGGAGATATCTTGCGTCAGCGTGCCCACCTTCGGGTTGGGCATCATCCCGCGCGGACCCAGCACGCGCGCGACCGCCGCGAGCTTGGGCATGATGGCGGGATGCGCGACGGCTTTATCAAAGTCGATGGCGGTCGCGCCTCCGGCTTTGATCTCGTTGATGAGCTCCTCCCCCCCCACGACGTCCGCGCCCGCGGCGCGCGCCTCGTCCGCGTGCTCGCCCTCCGCGAACACGCACACGCGCACGGTCTTCCCCGTGCCGTGCGGCAGGTTCGCCGCGCCCCGCACAATCATGTCCGAGCGCTTGGGGTCCACCCCCAGGCGCACCGCGATGTCGATCGTCTCGTCGAACTTCCCCTTCGCGCCAGCCTTGACCGCCGCGACCGCCTGCGCCACGCTCAGGCTCGCCGCTCCCGACAAGATGGCCGTCCCCTCGGTGGCCACCGCGCCGTCCGCGCCCAGCACGACCCGGCGGGGGGGGGGAGGGGGAGACCCGCTCGGCTCCGCGAAAGACACGCGTCGCGACGCGATCGCCTCACCGTCCGCCCCGGCGGCCGGCGCGGTCGCGGTCGCGGCTCGGCTCGCGTCGGTCCTGAACGCGCGCAGGTACGCGACCGCCGCCGGCGCAGCGCGCGGCGCCATAGGCGCGGCGCAGCTCCGAAGCGCCCGTCGCAACGCCATCGCGCGCGCGCAGAAAACCTACGGCGCGAGCGCGCACGAGCGAGTGCAAAAGGACACTGACTGAAGAGATGGATCGGTTCAATATTTTTCACAGCACGGTTCGCGTTTTCTCTGATCACAAAACAACACTCGCCGCGTCTCACGCCGCGCCGATGAACGCGAACCCCTCGCTCCCCGAGGGCGACGCGCTGGCCCTCCGTTCGGACGCGACGAGGTTCTTTAAGTTCCCGCCCGACCGACCGCGGAACAGCGCGGACTTACCGTACCCCGTGCGCGGCGGCGAGTCGAACGCGCGACGCTCCTTGGCGGCGATGGTTTTTCGAATCGCCGCGCGAGCGCAAAACGTCTCGCCCGCGTGCTCCGAGACAACCGCCGTCGGCGACGCGTTTTTGTGCGCTCCGTCGTGCGCCGAAATCGCCGCCGAGGACGTCGCGTTCCCGACCAGGTTCCCGACGCCGTTCGCGAACCGCGGAGGTACTAACGACACGGCGTCCGATGCGATGCCTGTGTTGACGTGCCTGACGAGCAGGTTCCGCAGCGTTCGCCGCCCCGAACCGGACTCGTCGAGGAGTGCGTCATCTCCAAACGACGCCGCGCGGCCGTCGCCGCGATCGTCAAACAAGTCCTCGCCCGCGCCCGTGTCGCTCGCCACCGAGCACCCGTCGTCGTTCTCCTCCATAGAAAGGGCGCACGGGAGTAACCCTATGGCGTTCGCGACGCCAGCCATGCACTGTGCGTTCAAAACGTCAGCCGTCTCCGCGAGGCGGACGTCGAGCGAAGCGGGCGACGCCGTCGCGCGCGTCTCCAAGTCGCCCGCCGCGGCGCCGGCGTCGCCGAGACCTCCGCGCGTCTCGCATTCGTGCGCCTCGCCGTCGTTTGGAACGGTCCGCGGGCGCGCGACGTCGCCGTCGGTGGCGACGGCGACCGACGAGCGCGGCGGTGTCTTGAACACAGCGGCATCCCTCGCGTCTCGGCCCTGCTCCACCTCGCACTCCGTGTCGATTTTCGCAACCTTCGCGCGCCTCGGCGCGAGGAACGTGCCGGTCTGATGCCGCGCCGCGAGTTTCTCGAGTTTCCTTTTCAGGTTGTTTTGCGCCGCGCGTTTCGCCTCCGCGCGCTGCAGCCTGGGGGTCGACGCCTCGCCCTCGCCCTCGCGCAGGACCATGTGCGTGACATCGCTCGCGCCGCTCGCGAACCCCGTCGCGGTGCTCCTGCCGGAGAACGTGCGCCCCGCCGTGGAGGGGGGCTGCAGGTCCAGCAACCGCGCGCTCGCCGACACGCCACGGATCTCGTCGACGGGTGTTTCTTTCGCGACGGCGTCCGGGCCCAACTTTCGATGGGTAGCCTGCGCGTGGTCCGACCCGGCCACGGCCAGCTGCGCGACCTCTTCCACGGCGCTGCGCGTCGAGGCGCGCGACGAACGCCGATGCGAGGGACCCGGGGTGTTCATCATGCTGCGGGGACGACGAGGGAGGGGAGGGGCGTGTCAGCGTGCGCGACGGAACACCCGGGATCTCCGGACCGTCCGATCGAGAAATTCGACACGTGAGGTGGCGGGAAAGGACCCTCGATAAGCGCCGAAGAGGACACCGCGAGCGCGCGCGATCGCCTCGAACGCGGCATCGAGAGCACCGTCGACGATCGAACGCGAGAGTTCCGGCGTCGCGGTCGCCGGCGCTCGCCGCGGCGCGTGCGGCGCTCGCCGCGTCGCGTCCGATATTTTTCGAGGTGATATGGCGCGTCGCTCGCCGCCGATCGCGAAAGGTGGTTTCACGCCTGGCGCGCGTCGCGGGGGGTGGGAAACGCACGTGTAAGCCTCGGAGGTGCGCGTCGAGTGTCCGCGAACGTCGCTCGACGATTCCGGTCTCCGTCCACGCGCGCTTCCGTGCGTGCGCCGCGCGAGTCGAGCTGTTACATGGCCGCGTGACACGCCTCTTTTTTTCTCCCGAAGTTTTCGCGTCGTCGGTTACGACCGACTGCAGGATTTGGGCCGAAACGCTGCAGTCTCAGCCAATGTCAGCCGGGGAAAAGCCCGCGGGAGGAATCTGTTTTGGCGCCAGTCTGAGACCCGCGATTTCGCCCGTCTGTTTATCTCGAAATGCCAAGTCATTTTCGCGCCACCGTGGAAAAAGCCGTTTCCCGGTCAAATCGACCGCTCGCCAGTGGCGAAACGCCGACTGGCGCGCGGAATTTTCCAAGTCACGTCCGCGTGCACGACGGGTTAGTCGCGAAAAAACGCCCCGATCGAAAGGAATCGAGATTTCGCCAGCAGCAGACAACGGATGCCGGTTTCGTTCGTCGCCCGAGCGATCACCGGTCGTCGGACCGCAGGCCGCACTTTGAGGCTCCTGTTCGTTTTCGGGCGCCGGCTCGTTGAAATATCGCCGATGCGTGTTGGTCCACACGGTCGTGGACGCCGGCGGGACGCGCGCGTGTGCCAGAAACTCGCACGTGCGCGCCGACGCGCCACCTCTGCTCAGGCGACGGTTTCCTCGTCGCGCGCGCCCGGGGAGAGCGTTCCGCGTTTTCCGCCTCTCGCGCTTCCTCCCGCGCTCGGCGTCCGCAATCCGCGACGCACGACGTGGCGGCACGACACCGCGCGTCCGGAGACTTAATTCACGATGCCGCCGAGGGACACCACCGTCGCGGCCGCGGCCGCCGATGACCGCATCGCGTCGCTCACCGCGGGCACCAGTGATGCGCCCCGCAAGTACACCGCCGCGCAGGTGGAGAAGCACTCCACCCCCGAGGACTGCTGGCTGATCGTGCACGAGAAGGTGTACGACGTCACCAGCTTCGTGCCCCGGCATCCGGGCGGGAACATGATCTGGGTCAAGGCTGGCGGCGACTGCACGCAGCTGTTCGACTCGTACCACCCCCTGCGCACGCAGATGGTGTTGGACAAGTACTACATCGGCGAGCTGCAGCGCGAGACCGGGGACGAGGGCAAGATCATCACGTACAACGACGACATGAAGAAGGGCAAGTTTTACATGGACTGCAAGCTCGCCGTGGAGAAGTGGTTCAAAGACGGTAAGAAAGACCCGCGCGTGCACCCCGAGATGTACGTCAAGACGTTCGTGATCCTGGCGGGCATCGCCATCTGCCACTACGGCAGCTTCTTCTACACCAGCTCGTTCCTCGTGAGCGCGGCGTTCGCGTTCTTCCACGGCGTGTGCAAAGCCGAGATCGGCGTCTCCATCCAGCACGACGCGAACCACGGCGCGTACGGAAACAACAAATTTTTCCTGCACGCCATGCAGCTGACGCTGGACGTCGCGGGCGCGTCCTCGTTCATGTGGAGGCAGCAGCACGTGGTGGGCCACCACGCGTACACCAACGTTGAGGGCGTGGACCCGGACATCCGGTGCTCGCCGGAAAAAGACATCCGCCGCGTCAACGAGCACCAGCCGCACGAGGCGTACCACCCGTTTCAGCACGTCTACCTCGCGCTCGCGTACGGGCTGCTGTCGTTCAAGTCGTGCTTCGCGGATGACTTCAACGCGTACTTCAGCGGCAAGATCGGCTGGGTGAACGTCGCGAAGTTCACCCCCGGCGAGGCGGTGGCGTTCTGGGGCACCAAGGCGCTGTGGGCGGCGTACTACCTGTACCTCCCGGCGCGGTACGGGATGCACGGCGTCGGGCGGATGGCGGCGCTGATCACCGTCACGGAGTTCGTCACGGGGTGGCTCCTGGCGTTCATGTTCCAGGTGGCGCACGTCGTGGGCGAGGTGCGGTTCTTCCAGCTCTCGAAGGAGGGGCGACTGAACCTGGGGTGGGGCGAGTCGCAGCTGTACAGCAGCGCGGACTTCGCGCACGGCTCGCGGTTCTGGACGCACTTCAGCGGCGGCCTCAACTACCAGGTGGCGCACCACCTGTTCCCGGGGGTGTGCCACTGCTACTACCCCGACATCGCGCCCGTGATCATGAAGGTGGCCAAGGAGCACGGCCTGGAGTACTGCGTGTACCCCACGTTCTGGAGCGCGCTCAGCGCGCACTTCAGACACCTCAAGAACGTGGGGCAGAAGGCGTACGTGCCGTCGCTGCAGACCGTCGGGTGAGCGCGGGGCGCGCGCCAGCGAGTACATTTTTATCAATTTTTTCAGCTCAAACAGTTTCCTCCCGCGACCGACGTCTCCACCTCGACCCCGTCGATCTTGGGTTTTGCGAAAGGGCGCGGCGGACCCGCGCGCGCGCACAGCGCACCGCGCGCATCGCCGGGAAGTCGCCGTCAAGTCGCGACTTCGTCGTTTTCCCGTCGCGTCGCGCCGTCCCCAGTCAGCGGCACAGACACCGCCGGGTGCCAGGTCGCCCCGCGTCGTTTCCGCAACCGCCCCCCGGACGCGGCACATGTTGGACAAGGTGGTCACGGCGCTGGCTTCCGCGGGCGTCGCGCTCGCGGCGGTCAAGCTCAGCGGCGGCGCGCTCGCGTCTCCCGGCGCGGGCGATTTGTCCCCGAGCAAGAACAAGGCTGTGGTTCGGAAGCTGTACCGCGAGGTGTGGAACCAGAAGGACGCGCTCAAGGCGCGCGCGGCGGCGTACCAGTACATCTCCGAGGACCACATCTTGATCGACCCGTCGCATCCCAACCCGACTCCGGGCGTCGAGGCGTACATGGAGATGGCGGAGTCCCTTCGCGCGGCGTTCAGCGGGAACATCACGCTGATGGTGGACGACCTCGTCGCGCAGGGGCTGAAGGTGGTGGCGCAGATCTCGTACAAAGCCGAGGTGGGCGAGAAGCGCGCGCGCTGGACGGGCACGGCGGTGATGGAGGTTGAGGATGGCAAGATCGTCAAGTCCTGGGTCAACTCGGACTCGCTCTCGGCGCTGATCCAGCTCGGGCTGCTGCAGGACGTCGCGGGAGGAGAGAAAACCTCGCCCGGGCAGTTCGAGCGCGTCACGATGCGCGCGGCGGGCGTCAAGAACGGCGTCAAGGACGACGCGAACGCGCACCTCAAGTCGAGCGACTTGAAAGTCGTGCAGGCGCTGCTCGGCCGGAGCGAGGCGCACCCGACCAAGGTGCTCACCGGGAACGAGTGGCTGCAGTACTTCGACAAGGTGGCGAGCGACGACGACGAGAGCGACGGCGAGGGGTTCAACCAGCGCATGCGCGTGGACTCGAAAACGGGGCTCGACATGATAATATGAACGACAAGGTTCCACGTTACCAAGCGTAGTACACTCGTCCGCGCGTTCGTCGCGCCGAGGCGCGACGATGTGACGCGCGAATTTTTTGTTGTCGTGGTTCGCCTCTCGTCCGCTCGAACGCCACGCCGCGAGGAGGGTCTCGACGCGTCGGGCCGCCACTCCCGTCCGCGCACCGCGAGGGGGGTCTCCACGCGTCGTGCGTCGTCGCGATGCGCGCGCGCGCTTCCCTCGTCGCGTTCCTCGTCCTCGTCCTGGTCTCCGCGCGCGGCGCGGAGGCGCAGCTCTGTTTCCGTCTCGAGGGACCCACCGGGGAGGACCTCCTCGGGACGGCGCGTCCCCGCCCGCGGACGCGCGCGCGTCCACGCGAAGACGAAGCGCCCGTCGCCGCGGCGGACGCGGGCGGGCTCGAGTGCGTCTCCGCGGACCTCGAGTCCGTCGTCGTGGCGTCGGTCACGGAGACGGAACGCTCGGGCCGGGGCGCGGCGACAGCAAGGGCGGTCCCGACCGAGGCGCAGACGAGAGCGTGCGCGTGCGCCTCCGTTCGGTTCGCGTGCGGCGCGCGCCGGACAGTCGGCCGGTCCCGCGCGCGCCGACTGGAAGCGTCTGCGCTCGCGAACGCAGACGCGGAAGACGTCGATGCACGGCATCGCACGGAAGAAGATGCCTACGAAGATGACGACGAAGATGTCCTCTCCGCGCTCTGTGGCGCGCCGTGCGACGCCGAGAGCTTCTGCGCCGGTGGAGCTTCGTTCTCCGCCGACGCCGACTCTATGTGCGTCGCGCCCGTGTGCGGCGAGCTGTGCTCGTCGTGCGTCTCGGGTTTGCGGGAGAGCGCGCCCTCTCTGGACGCGCTTCGCGGCGCGTGCGGAGACGAGCACGCGTGCCTGTGCGCGCAGTGCCTCGAGGAGGGCCTGCTCGCGGCGTCGGAAGGCCAGAGTCGGAAGGCGCGCGAACAAGAGGGCCGCTTCGGTTTCATCCCCGGGTCTTACCCGTATTACGGCCAGAGTCTGTACGCTCCCGGGTACGGGGGGTACGGCCCCAACCCGTACCGCCCCGGCGGCGTTCCGGGAAACACGCCGTACGGGCCGTACCCCGGCTCGTACTACCCCGGGTGGGCCGTGCACCCGCCCTGGTTCGTCTCCGTGTACTCCAAATCCAAAGCGCTGGTGGTCTCGTCGCTGTGCTACTGGTGGCCGTGGTACCCCGCGTGCCGACCGCCGCCGCCGCGCCCGATCCGACCGCCGCCGCGTCCCTTCCCCAGCCCGCCGATGATGGCGCCTCCCACTCCGATTTTGGCGCCTCCCACTCCCGGGCCAAGCACGTGCGGCGACGCGTCGCTCGGGGACCTGACGTGCAACGGCATTCCGTGCGAGGGCGAGTCCACGTGCACGGTGACCGAGCCGCAGTGCTGCTGCGACGCGACGTGCTTAGAGTTCGGCGACTGCTGCGCGGACCGCGCGGCGTGCTGCGGCGTCCTCTCCGGCGGGACGCAGGGGTACTCCGCCGGTATTGAATCCAAGGAAGCGAAAGCACGCGATGACTTCCGGGCGTTCCTGGAGGCGGGCGCGCGAAGGAAAAGAGGCGCGCGGAGACGCCGCGCGAACGGCGCCGCGGACGCGGCGGCGGAACGGGTTCCCGTTCCCGGTCCTCTTCTCGACCCGATCCGCGCGCGAGTCGCCGCCGCCTCCACGAACGCGCCCGCGGCGACGGAGACGTTTCGCGAGGCGCTGGTGTTCGACGTCGGGGGGCACCGCGACGTCGTCCTCGACGTCGGCGAGGACGGAGACGTCGACGACGCGCAAAGTTCGTTTCGCGAGTACTTCGCGGCGGCGCCGCCGCCGGAGACGGGACCGGAGACGCGATGACGACGCGATAAGTAGTCTATAAAAACGTCACCGCCGCGACGCGAAGACCTTCTCAGAGCTCGTCTCGTTCCCACGGCTTGCGGTCCAGCGCGTCCGCGGCGGCGGTTTCCATCAGCCGCTTCGCTTTTTCCGCAACCCCCGCGCTCGCCGTGTTCATCACGAAGAACAAGATGTCGCGCGCGGTGAGCTGCCCGTCGTTCACGTCGCTGATGTACCTCGGCCACCCCTTGTTCCCCGCGGGATACACGCACAGCGTCGGCGTGGTCGTGCCCGTGCCGTAGGGGGGGGGGACGTCGTTGAACTCGGCGTCCACCGCCGCAACCGAAAGCGTCGGGCCCGTCGGGTCCGCCGCGAAGAGCGCCTTAACCGCGACCAGCGCTTGGATGATCCACCGGTGGAACGCGCCTTCCATGTGCTGCGTGGGGAACGACGTGTACACCAAGACGTCCACCGTGTCGTCCTTCACGGCGACGTCGTAGAAAGATCCGGCGACCACCTTCAGTAGGCCGTCGGCGTCCAGCGTCCCGGGCGCGGGGACGGGCTCGGAGCGGTACTTGCGCTCCGCCGCGCCCGAGCCGTCGTCGTCAAACTCGGACAACGCGTGCATGCCGAGTTGCTCGGAACAGCTGTTCGTGGCTTTGCGACACACCTCCCAGTTCCAGCTCCAGCCCTCGTCCTCGCGCTCGGGCGCGCCCTTCTTGATCCAGCGCGTGTACGCCGAGGCGACGTCGTCCTCGTGTTCCTCCATGATGCGCTCGCACTGTTTCCTCGTCTCCTTGGCGTGCCACAGATCTTGCGTCGTGCACGCGCTCTGCACGTACGCCTCGATGGTCTCCTCGTACAGTCCGTACCGCACCGCGCGCGAGTCCGCGCCCCCGCCGCTCGCGCGCCGAGCCTCCTTGGCTTTGATCTTCAGCAGCGCTGGCACCAGGCGCGGGTTCAGCGTGTTCAGCAGCGCGTGGCACGTGCGGCACCGCGCGTCGCGCCCGAACACATCCTTGCCGTTCGCGAACCGAGGCGCCTCCGCGGGCGCGTCAAGCGGCCGCTGCACCACCTGCACGGCGTCGACGCCGCGCAACCGCGTCGCGCACATCAGCGCGAAGGCCGCGACCCACCACCGCAGGCGTCGCATCGCCCCACCCGAGCCGTGTTCCGCGCGATCGGCTTTGAAGCGAACGACGCCGTTTCTTTTTTTTTCGCGCGTAAAATTTTGAAGCTCCGAGAGACGCGTCGCGCGACGAGCAGACGCGCGCGCGGCGTTCGATCCGAAAGCGAGTCACCATTCATAACACGCGAGTCACGCTTCGCCGCGCGTCGCCGTCGCGCTCGAGAACGATGCCTTCTCGCGACGCCTACTCCGGCACGACAGTGGGCGTCACCTCTTCCCTCCCCCCCTCGTCCCTCGCGGGCGCCGCCGCGGGCGCCGCCGCCGGAGGCAGGCCCATCCACGCCACAATCTCGCCGGCGAGCGCGCGCATCTCCTCGCCCGCGTCTCCTCGCGCGCGCGTCTCCTGCTCCCCTTGGGCGTCTCGCGCCTGCTTGAGCGTCTCACTTTTGACCTGCTCGAACCCGAACCGCAGCGCGCCGAGGGGGTTCAGCGGGTTGTTCTCGTCGGGCGCGATGCCGAGCGCGTCGGCGAAGCCGCTGATGGCGTCGCCCGTCTGTCGCAGCGGCTCGGCGAGTTCCGGCGGGACGTCCAGCGCGGGCGTTTCCTGGCGCAGCGGACGCACGTGGTCGCCCGCGAGCGAGCGCACGGACAGGTCTATGGACTCTTTGATCGCGCTCGAGTCCGTGAGTGTCGCGGCTAAACCGCTGGTCTCGTCGATGGTGTCGTCCGTGAAACGCAGCAGCAGATTCCGGCGAACGCCGTAGTACCGGCGGATGAGGCTCTTGGTGTCCTCCGGCTTCGGGACGAACTCGGCGGCGCCGTCCGCCACCTCGCGGAACACCGGCTCGATCTGATCGAGCACGGGAAGCAGCTCGCGCACCGCGGCGGGCGCCTGCGCGCGCAGCTGCGCCTCCGCGCCGCGCAGAGGCGCGCGGAACGGCGAGTCCGCGACGCTAGCGATGAGCGGCGACAGGTTCTGCAGCCCGGGCGCGACCACCGGCGTGAACAGCGGCACGGCGTCCGTCGCGGGCTTGTTGTTGAAGCTGATGAGCACGTTCGCGGCGCGGTCGGGGAGCGCGTACCTGCTCCCGATGATCATGTGCATCAGCGCGCCCATGGAGTGCCCGACGCCGAAGATGGGCAAGCCCGCGGCTTCGTCGCCGAGCGCGCGGAGCGCGCGGTCGAACAAAAACTGGTTCTCGTCCGCGATGCGCAGGTGCTCGAACCCGATGGCGTACGGCGTCGCCACGACCAGCACGTCCCCCTTCTCCGCCAGCGCCTCCAGGAACAGGCGGTACGTCAGCTGGGGGGACGCGCCCACGAAAGCGCCGCCGATGAAGTGCACAAGCGCGCGGGGCTTGGCCCCGGCGGGAGGCGCGAGCACCCACGCGCCCTCCAACTCCCTCCAGCCGAGATCCCGGGACCCGGTGTTCGCCGCGGCGGAGGCCGTGGCGAGCAGGGACTCGAGCTGCTGGAACGGAGACGCGGGGGACGCGGAGGAAGAAGAGCTCGCGCGCGCGGCGGTCGAAGGCGCCGCGCCGCGGCGCGCGTCGCGGGAAGCGGGCGAGGGCGATAGCGCCGGCGCGGAGACCGAGCTCGAGGCGTCCCCGCGGTTCGCGAATCGACGCGCACGCGCGGTGGTCGAGGTCGCGCCGGCGACGACGTCGCGGCGGCGCGGGGCGACGGCGCAGGGCGACGGCGCCGCGCCGGACGCGCGCGTGAGGCACGCGAGGGACATCGTGCGAGACGCGCGTGGCAGTGTGGCGAGTGTGGAGGCGACGAGGTGCCTACGTATCTCAAAAAGAAAAACTCAAAGTGTGACTGTGCCACGTCGATTGGGTTTGACTGACGCTGGAGAGCTCGACAACGAGACGAGCGCGGGACGCGGGCGTCGGCGGCGAAGAAAGACACGCGGTCGATGGTGGTTTCGTTTTCCCACGTGTGGGTCCCTCGCTTATTAAAGCTTCTCTCTCTCTCTCTCCGCGCGCGGCCAGGAGCGCGCGACGACGGCGTTAAGACGCCGTCGCGCGCTCCACCCGTGCGCTCCCGATCCTCAACCGTGAAACGTTTAGGAGAGGGGCACAAACTTGCCGCCGGCCTGGCCGCCGCGGCCGTGCGAGACGGGGCGGTAGGTGATGGAGTATTCGCCGAGGTACGTGCCGATCATCTCGGGCTTGATCTCCACGGTGTTGAACACCTTGCCGTTGTACACGCCGACGACGCTGCCGATCATCTCGGGGACAATCACCATGTTGCGCAGGTGCGTGCGCACGGCTTCGGGCTTCTCGCCACCAGTCGTCGCCTTCTTCGCCGCGCGCAGCTTCTTCACCAGGCGCGTGTACTTGTCTTGCAGGCCGCGCTTGAACTTGCGGCGGATGCGCGCGCGGAACATAAGCACGAGCTCATCGTTGGTCATGTCCAGAAGCTGGTCCAGGTCCGTCCCGCGGAAGGAGAACTTGCGGAACGTGCGCTTCTTGGGCGCGGCGGCCACCATGGCATCTTCCTCACTCTGTTGTTTCGTTTCGTGGGGCGACGCGGGGGCGGGCGGTCAGCGGGCGCCGGGGGATGGGAAGGACGAGGCGTTTCGGGGACGACGGGCTCGGGCCGGGCGCGCGCGCGGCGCCGCGGCGAGCGGGGACGGGCGGGACGCCGCGCGCGGGGCGGGTGGACCGCCCTCGAGAGCGCTCGAGGGCTAGCCGATCCGCTCCAGACCCTAAAAGAGTCGCGGGAGCGCGCGCGCGGCGGTCGGCGCGCCGGGCGCGTCGACGTCGGGGACGCGCATCCAGGATGCGATACGCATCGTGCGCGCGTCACCGAGGCGGATCACCGCGCTTTCGGACCCGTCGCCCGCCTCATCGACGCGACGGCGGCGACCCGTCGGCCGTCATGTCCGCGCGCGGGCGTAGGTTTCCAGGCCAGAGCCCTCGGGTTGAGCCGGAAACGGACGCCGGCGTCGTCGACGACGCGTCCCGCGTCGTTGCGACGATACGTTCGCACGCTTGGAAGGGTATACGCACCATATTGAAGGAGCTGTGTTGTTCGGCGGCGTCGCGCGCGATACAAAAGGGACGCGAGGGCGTTCGCCCGTACCCCGAAAACCATTCGCGCATCGCGAGAAAAGGCCCATAACTCGCGATTTTGCCGATGTAGCCTAAAAGCGCGCGCGCATAAGGCTTGCTGACTGAAAAGCATACGAAAACTCTCGACCTCGAGGCGAGCGCTCACGCTGCATTTCGTGAAAGAGCTCCCTTTTTCTCGGCACCGGGCGTTTGCGGGGACACACAATCGGAGGCGATGTCGGGTGCGGTCGGGGGTTCGGTCGGGGGCGATGCGGACGAGGACGGCTGGGTTCCGATCGACGACGCGCTGCGTGCGGCGCGCGGGGTGATGCGCAGCGGCCAGATGGTGCACGCCGCGAACTTCCAGCTGTACCACTCCATGAACGCGCTGCAGATCTTGGACGCGAAGATGGACGTCGGGATGGCCCCGCCCGCCGGCGAGCCGCCGATGAAATCGCTCGCTGCGCTCATCGCGGAGGGTCGCGCGCCCCTGGATCTGTCCGATGAGGACCAGACAAACGTGTTCGACGCGTTGCTGGCGTGCGAGGCCACGTGGCACCGAGGCCAAGCGCTGGCCACCACGGTGTACACGTGCCTGTACATGCACGACGCCGAGCGCCTAGAGGCGTGCCGGTCGCCCGTCATGCGCGCCTACTTCGACGCCACGAGGAGCGCGGTCGCCACCGTACGGCACGCCGTGTCCCTGGGGGACGTCTGGGAAGAGGAGGACTTCGTGCTCCACGTCGCGGGCTTCGACGTCGGCGCGGCGGCGATCGGCGACGACGGAACGAAACCAAACGCGACGCTCGCGCTTTTGCGGCTCGCCGAGACGTGGCTCGTGGAAAACGCCGGCGTCGAGGACAGACGCGGCGCGTTGTTGGCGCGCGTGCGGTTCCGGATCGCCACGCACGAGGCGTACGAGGCGCTTTTTAAATTGGCGGACCCGAAACGGGCCGTCGCCGCCGCCGAGGTGGCGCGACAGGCGCTGCGTCGCGCGGCGACGCACCTGGCGACGACGCGCGCGACGTGTTACTACTCGGAGACGAACGAAAAAGACGACTGGGACCCGAACGGACTCGGGTTCGACCGTAAACTCAACCTGTCGAAGATGGGACCTTCCCCGCCTCGAGTCGTACGTTTGATGTCCATACAGCAGGGCTTCGATTATTTCCACGATCTCATAGGCCAACTGACACAGCTGTGCGACGTCGCGCCGCTCGTCGCGAGCGGCGCCGCGTCGCTGCGCGACGCACTCGCGTTTCTCGCCGCGTTCGACGCCGGTTCTAAAAAAAACGGACGGGACCCGTGCATCGTCGCGCGGTCGTTCGCGGCGATCGCGGTGCTACACCCGAAGCGAGGGGGGATCCTGGGGAAGCACCCGGGGGACGCCGCGCTGCGGTCGGCGTGGCTCTTCGGCGCCGCGCCGCCACCGCGCCTGAGGCTCGACAAGGAGGAGGACGACGGCCTGGGCGGCTCCGGCGACGCCGGCGGCGACGGTCGCGAAGAAGACGAAGGAGACCAGGACGTGCCTTCTCGTCTCGTGGGCGGCGTCGCGTCCGGAACCCGAAAGGACGTGCCTTTTCGTGACCAGGAAGAGGAGGAGGAGGCCGCGAGCGCGCCGGGCGCCGCCGAGCTCCGCTCGTTCCTGGCCAAGACGTCGCTCGGCGTGGAGCTCCTGGTGCGCGCGTACCTGTGCAACCGCTCGCGGAGCCGCCGCAAGCTGCGGCGGCTGCTCGGGGAGTGGAGCGCGCTGGTGGACATGGCCGTCGTCGTGGACGTCTCCGGGTTCGTACCCGGGTATCTGCGGAGACTCAGCGAGCGCGCCGCGCGCGACAACCCGGGGGTCCAACCCGGGGGACGCGGCGGAACCGCCGAGCTCGCCGCGGCGAGCGGCGCTCTCGCCAACAGCCCGTGGGCCAGACGCGCCTTCTCCAGTTGGTCCGGCGGCGTTTTGGTGCGCGCGATGCTGGCGCACCTCTCTCTGGGGTTCGAGCTGGAGCTGTACCTACCGCACGAGCTGTGCATGGTGTACTGGTACCAGGAGTACCTCACGGAGGACCTGCAGGACAAGCTGCGCGTCGCCGAGCGCAGCCTGGCCGCGCACCTCGACGCGGCGGCGGACGCCGCGTCCACCTTGAGCGCCTGTGCGACGAAAAACAAAAACGCAAACGCGCGGCGAAAGGGGAAGAAGGGTACCGATTCGAGCGACGAAACCGACCGAACACACCACGCGAGTTTGTCTTCGATGTCCACACACGCGCGTTTAGCGGAGGTGCGCATGGAAGGTCACATCCTGGAGGCGCACAAGACGATGTGCAAAGGTATGCTCCGGTTCACGGGCGGTTTGAGCGCGTCTCTGCGGTCGTGGCGCCCGGCGTTTGACGACTTCACCGACTCTGAGCAGAATTTCTGGCAGAGGTTCGGCATATTCCACGCCGTCAGGGACCCCGCGCCGCTGTCGCACGCGGACTTCGAGCAGTACGTCCGGCTGGAGGACGGGGTCACCGCGGACCGCCTGTTCGAGCTCGCCGCCGAGTGCTTCGCCCAAACGCGCGCGCTGTGCAAAACGCTGCTCGAGCTCCCGAAGGGCGCGCTGAGCCAAACGCAGGCGGAGGATCTGGCCGGGCTGGACAAGACGGCCGCCGCGAACGCGGCGGCTGCGCGGCTGGCGATGGCGGCGCCCGCGATGCGCGCGGAGTTCGCGTTCGCGGCGCACCACCCGACGTATCCAACGGTCAAGCTCGTGAGAGGCGGGTAGAGGCGCCGAGACGTTTTTATCAGCGCGAGTCATTCGTGACGACACAAGTTCTCTAACAGCTCCCGCTCGGCGTGAAGTTCTTTTACGACGCCCCGCGGCCCCGCGCGCTCACTGCGCGAGCCCTGGTGATGGGCGTGAAGCAACGCCGCGCCCCCGGCGCTTCCGGCGAGACCGCCAAGCCCTCGGAGTCCCGCCGCCGCGCGAAGGATGCCGAGTCCCGCTCGTTGCGGCGGATCGCGCGGCTCTTCCTGCTGGTGGTGATGCTGACGTTCAGCGTCGCCGGATTCCTCTACGCGCGCGGGTACGCGAGGATGGCCGAGATCAAGGCGAAGGAGCAGCGCCTGACGCGGGACGCGGACCACCTGACCTCCGAGACGGCCGCGGACATGCAGAAGGGCAAGGTGATGCTCAAGAACGTGCACGCGGCGTCCGTGAAGCTGATGCAGGCCATGATGGCGGACGGCCAGCTCCGCGAGCTCGACAGGTACTGGAGCGCCATGGAAACCGAGGAGCGCGGCGTCGTCTGGACCGGCGTCCGAGACGAGATGCTCTCCGACCCGAGCCTGGCGTCTCTGCTCACGGGCGAGGGCAAGCGCGTGACGGACACGCTCGTGCCCGAGATGTACTCGGAGCAGTTCGCGGAGGACCCCACCAGGGTGTGGCGGTTGACGACGATGCTGGTGGACGGGCTCGAGCACGGGGAAAAAGACGAGCCGAGCGGGACCGGGAGCGGCGCGGTGGGACACGAAGAGGCTCGTCTGCTGTACCGCAGCGCGATTCTCTCGAGGTTCACGGCGACGTTCCTGATCGATCTGCTCAACCGCATGGCCGCGGAGGCCGGGGTCGGGGGAGGCGAGACCGCGAGGGAGGCGGAAGACGCGTCACAGGCGTTTTAAACGGTATCACTAAAATGCTATTTGACGCTTTTCGGCGTCAATCTCTCGCGCGTCTCCCTGGTGTCCCCGTACCAGTGTTCGAAGCACGTCAGCGCGTGTTTCACGATCTCGAGCCTCTTACTGAGCGCCAGACCGTCGGTATTCCCGAAACACTCGCGTTTCGTGAGCGGCGCGCCGCGCGAGTCGCACGAAGCGTCTCGCTTCCGAAACACAAACGCGAGCGACGCGCGCGGAACTTCAAATTCCGCCAAAGACGACGCGCACGCCGTTCCCCAGTGGATGGTATCTCCCGCCCACGCCATGAGCGACCCCGCCTTAGCGGGCGCTAACGCGATCGCGCCCGCGCGGTCGAATGTCGGAGGCGTTGAGTCGTCGCGCGCGTCGTACTCAACGGGAACCACGTACATGCACCCGTTGCGTCGCGTGACGTCCACGACGGGCAACCACACGCTCACGACTTCCGGCGGCGAGAGGTTCGTTTTCGTTTCCGTTTTCGTTTCGTTCGCGCTCGGCTTGGTCGTCTCGAGGTTCGTCTCGGTTCCCCGCCGCACGTCCTTCACGGCGTAGTCCCTGTGCGGCACGCCGAAGTTGTTCCCGACGTACCGGCGTCCGGCTCGGTCCGCGGCGGGGTCCAGCGCGAACGCGGCGAGGGAAGGCTCGAGGACCGCCTCGTCGTCGCCGGAGCACCCGAGCATCGCCTCCGCCCAACGCCACAGCGCGGCGACGGCGCGCCACGCGTCGTCGCACAGAAACACCGCCGCGGGAGGCCACCCGTGCTTCGCCGCGTTCGTCGCCGCCGCCGCGAGCGCAGAGGTGAGCTCGGGGGGAACCACGACGTCGCCCCAGACGTACCCCTTCTCCGCCACCTCGGCGCGACACCGCTCGCCGGAATCGGGCGAGACGGGCGAAACGTCGGAGACGCCGGGAAAGCCGCCGCCGCACACCGCCGCACCCAGCGTCGCGGTCCAGTAGCGCGCGTCCCCGACGTCCCCGGGGGGCGCGCGGGGACCGGGGGGCGCGTCCCCGGGAGCGTCCCCGGGAGCATCCTCGCCGGCTCCAGACGTGAAACCCGTCACATCCCCGCCCCCGGCGCCCCCCCGCGCGGGCACGTCCGACCCGACGCCGCCCGCGCCCGAGTCTCCGAAAACGTCCCAGGCGTCGTTTCCGGCGTCGGCCCGCGCCCGCGCGACGGCCGCCGCGCCGCGCGCCGCCGCGACGGCGTCGTCTTCGCCCGCGTCTTCGTCGGAGGCCCGGTATGAGACGTGCCACACCGCGCTCTCGGGAGAGGCGTCGTCGGAGCCGCCGGAGCCGCCGGGACCTTCTCCGCGAACCAGCTCGGCTTCGTCGACCGCGAACGGCGAGGGCCCGGCGGCGACGCCTGCCGAACGAAGAACGCGCGCGGCGTCTGAGTACGCCGACCACGCGGGACCCTGACTTGGACCCGGACCCGGACCCGCCGCGGCGCCGACGCCGGCAATGACCACGCCGGCGCGCCCCTCGGCGTGCTCGAACCGTCTCCGGTGGTGTCTGATCTCTTCTTCTTCGTCGTCGCGTTTCGTCTTCGCCTTCTTCGTCGGTCGCGAAGGCGCATCCGCGTCGGAGCGCGCGTCGAAATTCTCCGGCGCGTCCTCCGGCTCGCACGCCGCGGCGGTCCGGTCGCCGCCGAAGGCGGCGGCGGCGGCGGCGCACGCGCCTCCGAACGACCGCCGCGCGTCGCTCGTCCACCCCCCCGCCAGCGCCACGGTGGCGCGCTCGGGGTGGACGAGTTTCGACGCGCGCATCGCCCGGAAAAATTCGAGCGCGGAGCGGTTCGAAGAAAAAAAAGGGAGGTCGCCGACGACGCCGTCGAAAAACGACGCCGCGCCGTCGTCGGGCGCGCGCGCGGCGGCTTCGAGAAACGTCCGCGCGTCGACGCCGCTCCAGACGCGGTAGTGTGTGTCCGGCGGCGTGCGGTCGAGCCTCGCCCTGAACCCCTCACGAGTGAGCTCCCCGAACGGCTCCTCGGTGAAGTCCGCGCGGAAAAAATCGCGCGCCGCGGAGACCACCGCCGCGCTCTCCTCCACGACGTCCACGGCGACGCTTGGAAGAAAGCGTTTTAGAAACGCCGGGACGGCGCCGCACCGCAACCCGAGAACCAAGACTCTCTTAGGTTTGACTTGCGGAATCGAATCCGCCGCTAAACCCAACACGAGCGCGGCGAAGACGGTGGCGTCGCGCCAGCTGTCGAGCGCCGTCCCGGGTTTCTCGTTCGGGTCCATCTCGCCCTCCACGTCGCCCTGACTCCCGCGCCACGCGCCTCTAACCAGCACGCGCGTGCGCTCGTCGAAACCGCCCTCCTCGACGGCGATATCAAGCACGCTCAGAGACGTTGGAGTGTCGTTCGAGTTGGGAGCTTCGCTCTCCGCCGATCTCCAGACGTGTCGCAAGACGCGCACCGGCCATCGCGGCTCGTGCGTTTGTTCGTCGACGTCCAGGGGCTGGATGAGCGTGAGCGCCTCGATCATGACGCCCACCACCCAGTCGCCCCTGGATCGCTCCAGCGCGGGCGGCGCGGACTGCGACATGCCCGACTTCTCGTCCACGAAGATGGGGCGTTCCGTGTCCTCGTCGTACGCCACCTCCCAGCCCTCCTCCTGCAGGAACGACGCCGCCGCGTTGGCCACCTCGGCCAGCACCAGCAGCGCGGCGTCGCCGCCGGCCACGACCGCGTCCGTGTTCTCCGGGCACGACTCCGCGGGCTTGGGCTTGAGCCCGTCGCGCGCGTCGCGGCGCACGCGCTGCACCAGGGCGAGCAGGGGGATCACCGCGCCCGCGGCGACGACCGCGTACGCCCAGGGCGCGCCGCGCTGGCCGGAGGACGCGCCACCGGCGGGGACATCCAGCAGCGCGTCGGCGGCGCGCGCGGCAATCTCGGGGTCGTCGGCGGTGAGAGCCTCGATGCACTCCTCGAGACCCACGCCGTCGTACGGCTCATCTTCAGCGGACACGACAGGGCCCGCCTCGTGGAACTGGAGGATGTCGTCCTCCTCCTCCGCGGAGGCAGCATCGGCGTCCTCGTGCGCGCCCATGCCTGTGCCTCTCGGAACCGCTGTCGTGCCGGAGAAAAGTCTCGGTTCGGCACACCCGAACTTCTTGACATTCTTGAGTCACAGACCGGGCCGAAAATCGCTCGGGATTCGTCGTTCCGAGAAACACGAGGGGACCGATCGAAGTTATTTCGTGCCTGAGCGCACTACCGGTGGCGCGCCCGTGCCGGCCGAGAGACACGCCTTACGCGTTTCCCTCGCCGCGGGGAGGATGGCGTCCACGTCCAGGCGGGAGCCTAGGCGGGATCTGTTCGACACCCCGAACAAGGAGAGGTGCGTCGCCGCTCGGCTCTCGCGCCACCAATTTCCCCTTAACGGCTCCCGTTGCGAAATGCGTCGAAAATGCAACAACGAGCGTGCCGTCAGACCGTCTCCCCAGCCCCGCGCCTGACCCCCTCTCTTCGCGCGTCACGCGAGCAGGACATCCGATATCGCCGCGATAGCGGCAGTGGCCGGTCGGAGCCCCACGTTCAGCGGCCTGCTGCGCATGGAGGCGAGCAGGAGCCGCGCCGGGAGCCCCGGCGGTGCCGCCCGACGCCCGAGCCCGTTCGGGGAGAGCGCGACCCGCCCGACGCGCGCGGCGACGACTTCCACCGCCGGGTACGGCTCCGGGCACGTCTCGGACGCCGGGGACCCGCCTCTGGCGGAGCCGAGGCTCGCGCCTCTCGGGGACGAGGGGTGGGCCGTGCCTCCCTCGTACGACGACGCCGGCGCGGTGGCGAACGTGCCAGGCGCCGATTGGGAACGGCGCATGCGTTCGCGCGAGCGCGCGCTGGAGCAGAGCGAGGCTGAGCTGAGACGCGCGGAGGAGCGCGCGGAGGCTGAGCGTTCGCTGACCGAGAAAATCCTCGAGCGGCGCGAGGCCGAGGCGGCGGAGGCGACGGCGAAGTGCGCGGAGATGTCTCTCAAGGCGGAGGCGGCGGCGGAGTCGGAGCGGCGCGCCAAGGCGGCGCTGGACGAGCTCAAGGCGAGAGTCGACCGCGAACGCGCCGAGCTGCAGGAGGACGTCTCCCGGCGCGAGCGCGCGGTGGACGCCAGGGAGCGCGAGCTCGCGCGGGACGCGGACGAGCGCCGCGCGCGCGCCGACCGCGACGCCGCGGAGACGCGCGCCAAGGCGCTCGCCGAGCTCCGCGACACGAAGAAGCTGGTGAGCGACTCGCAGCGCGAGCTCGAGAGACTGCACTCGGCGCGCGCCGACGCCGAGGCGGCGGTCGACCGCGCGCGCGCGGAGGCGGCCACCACGCGCGACGCCGCGGAGAGCGAGGCGGACGCACTCGGCGCGGACCACGCGCGCGTGCGCGAGAGCACGCGCGTCGCGCGCGAGGCGCTGGACGCGCTGGAGAAGGAACGCGACGCCACGCGGTTTGCTATTGAGTCCGAGCTGGCGGAGATGCGCGACGCGCGTGAGCGGCACGCCGCCGCGCTCGCCTCGGAGCGCGCCGCCGCGGACGCGGCTCACGCTGCGTCCGCGGTGGAGCTGGACGAGAAGCTGCAGCGTCTGCGCGAGATGTCCGTTGCATACGCCGAGCAGACGCGCCTGATGGACGTCAAGATTGCCGAGCACGCCGCCGAGGTTGAGGCGGCGCGCGAAGCGGCGCGCGCGGCGACGCAACGCGCCGAGCGCGCGGAGAGCGAGGCGGCGGCGTCTCGCGCGGAAGCCTCCGAGCTCGGAGCGACCGCGCGCGCGGCTTTGGAAGATGCCGCGGCTGAGCGCGAGGCGAACGCGAACGAGCGCGCCGCGATCGACGATACGCGCCGCGAGGTTGAGACGTTCCGCGAACGCGCGCGCGTCGAGTCGTCGAAGATCCTGGAGAGCCGCGAGAGCGTTCTTCGGGAGTGGGAGTCGCGTATGGAGTCGGAGGAGGCGGAGTCGCGTCGGCGGCGAAGAGAGGGCGAGGACTCGCTGCGTCGGTGGGCCGTGGAGGTGAAGCGTCGCGAGGACGCGTTCGAAGAAGAGGCGAAGAAGCGCGACGCGGCGCTGCAGAAGGAGCGCGACGAGGTTCGCGCGGCGAAGCAAGCCGTCGACGACTCGCGCGCGAACCTCGTCGAGGACGCGCGCAAGGAAAAGGCGCGCGCGCTGAAGGAGGTTGAGGCGGCGCGCGAGCGGTGGAAAGCCGAGGCGGAGGAGGAGCGTAAGAAGACGGAGGAGCAGCGCGCCAGCGTCGCGAAGCAGCTGCGCGTCAAGAGCGAGAAGCTCGAGGCGCTGGAGAAGGAGCTCCGCAGGGAGCTGGACGTGAAGAACGCGAGGCTCAACGAGGAGTACGAGCTGATGAAGAAGGACCGCGCGCGTCGGGACGAGCAGAAGGCTGAGGCGGAGACGCTTCACGCGGCGGCGGCGGAGGATCGCGCGGCGGCTGGGATCCTGAAGGGCGAGACGGAGGGTCACCACAAAGCCGCGATGGAGCTCCGCGAGGACCTGAACCGCCGCGCGAAGGCGCTGGACCACCGCGAGGAGCAGCTCCGTAACGCGCTGGTGGACCTGCGTGAGCGCGAGGACAAGGCTGGCGCGGCCATCGCCAAGTCCACCGCTCTGGCGCAGGAGCACGAGCGTCGGATCCAGAGCCTGGCGGCGAAGGAGCTCGCCGCGGAGCAGCGCGAGCGCCAGGCGGCGCAGCAGTCCGCGGCGGCGGAGGCGACGCTCCTCGCCGCGGGGCAGTGGGAGAGGCACGCGGGCGAGCGCGAGGCGGCTCTGACGGCGCGCGGGAAGGAACTCGAGGCGACCATTGTCGCCACCGAAAACGCGGGGCGCGAGGTGCGTCGCGAGCTGGAGATGGCGCGCGCCGCGCGCGCGTCGCTGGCGGACGCGGACGCCGCGCTCGCCGAGCGGGACGACAAGCTCAACTCGAGCTGGATGACAATGCAGTCGGAGATGGCGTCCATGATCCGCGGCGCCTCGGACGGGATCGCGGAGGTGCCCACCGAGGCGAAGGTGGCGCACGACGTGCGCGAAGCCGCCGCCGCCGCCGCGGCGTTTGCCGTACAGATCCCGCACGCCATCGGCGCCGCCGAAGAGCCGACGTTCGCCGCGCAGCTGGGGAAGATCCGCGGCGCTCTGGCGAGGAAAGACACCGCGCTGCAGGCCTGGGCGCTGACCCTGTCGAAGGCGGCGGCGACGCTCGCGGCGGAGCGCCGCCTCACCTCTGAGGCGCGCCACGCCGCCGCCGAGCTCCGCGAGGCGGCGGAGCGGTCGCACGCCGAGGCGGCGGCGCGCATCGGCGCGCTCGAGGCGCAGACGGAGACGCTCGAGTCGGAGCGCCGCGCTCTGGAACGGCGCGCCAAGGAGCTGGACGCCGCGCGCCTGGATTTCCAGGCTGAAAAGCAGGAGGCGGAGGAGTCCCGCCGCGCGGCGCGCGAGATTCACGCCAAGTCCGAGGCTGCGGATGCCGAGTCGCGGCGGCGCGTGCGCGCCGTCGAGCCTCGCGAGGAGAAGGTTGCGGCGCGCGAGCGCGCCGCGGCGGAGAAGGAGGACGAGGCAGACGCGGCGGCGGCGCGCGCGAAGGCGATGCTGAGCGAGGCGAAGGCGATGCTGAGTGAGGCTGAGCGCGAGAAGCACGACGTGGCGCGCAAAACGGAGGCGCTGGACCTGAAGATCCGCGCGCAGGCGGAGAAGGCGGCGGAGGAGGCTGCCGAGCGCGAGGCGGAGCGCGCGGCGGAGCTGCGGCGCTCGCGCGCCGCGCTCAAGGCTTCGGCGCGACGCGAGCGCGAGCGCGACGGCGAGGACTCCGACGCCGTTTCGCAGTACCACGACGCGCCCGAGACGGTCGGCGGGGGAACCTCTGTGAGACGGTCCGCGAGACGGAACGACATGGACGCGCGCGAGGCGCGTCTGCGCGAGGAGACGACGCGCGTCGAAGCCGAGCGCGCGACGCTCTCGGCTCTGCGCGAAGGCGCGATCGTCGCCGCCTCGGCGGGTCTGGCGGGTGCGTTTTCGCCGACGCCCGTCGCGCCGCCGCGGCCGACACCCGCGCCGCCGCCGCCCGCGGCGCCGAGCGCGAACACCCCCGAGGGATCGTTCTCGTTCGCGCCGCCTCAGCCCGTGGCGCAGAGCGCGCAGAGCGCCGCGCGCGCCGGCGTAATGGGCCCGGACCCGGGCGCGGACGCCGCGCGCGCCTCGGAGGTTGAGCGCGCGCGCGCGGTGACGGAGGCTGAGGCGACGCGCGCGCGTGCCTACGCCGAGGCTGAGGCGACGCGCGCGCGCGCGCACGCCGAGGAGCTCGAGCGGTACAAGGCGCAGCTGAGCGCGTCGCAGGCGGCGGCGCAGGCGGCTGTCTCTGGCGCGCGCGAGCGCGAGCACGCGCTGGAGAGCGAGCGACGCGAAGCGGAGCGCGAGCGCGCGCGCGCCGACGAGCGTCTGCGCGAGCGCGAGCGCGCCGTGCGCGACGCCGCCGCCGCTCTGGAGGCGAAGCGCCTGGCGGTGGAGGCGGAGGCGGCGGCGGCGGCGCGCGCCTCCGAGGCTGCCGCGGAGGAACAGCGCAGGAGCGCGCAGCTCAAGGAGGCGGCGCTCACGGAGCGCAAGAAGGTGACGGACGAGCTCCACGCCGCGCGCGTCGAGGCGGAGACCTCGCGCGCCTGGGTCAGGAGACAGCAGGAGGAGCTCACGCAGCGCATGCGCGCCGCGACGTCGTCGCCGCGCTCGGCGTCCATCGGGTCGCAGTCGTGGAACGTCGCGGGCACACCGGGAAGCGCGGGGAGCGTCGGATCCGTGGACGCGCGCGCCGCCGCGGCGGCGCGCGCCGCGGGTCTCTCGGGTCTCTCCGGTCTGGGAAGAGGCGTCTCGTCGATGCTCAGGCCGCCGGGCGCGCTCGCCGACGCGCTGAGCCCGGCGCCGCGCGGCGCGGCGCTGATCGCGCGGGGGGGGGAGGAGTCGCCCGAGGCGGCGGCGGCGTCGGCGGTGGCGTCGGCGGTGGCGGACGCGGCGGCGCGCGCGGCGGCGCAGTTCGGGTCGCCCGCGAAGTGACGGGAAACGCTTCCGGTTTCGGTTTTTTACCCGAAACCAGACTACGCTAATAACCGGTACCAAAACAGCGCGCTCGCGGCGAAAAACGGAAAAGAAAACCGTCCGTCGTTTGTCGTCTCGCGATCACAATCGTTCGTTCACTCCCTGCCGCCCGATCGGTCCTTCGGCCCCTTCAGAAACGCTTTCGCAGCATCTCTTCCAGTCCCAAAATTGACCCATCGTCCCGTGCGCGGGTCGAAACCATGGATCCCTTCGGCTGTCGGCATCTCCGGGAGGCTGCGGCCGCTAATCCCCTGCAAAAGCTTCTGCATCGCGTTCCGGTGCCGGAGAATTTTCGTCGCCTCGTCCTCAACCGCGCCCGCCGCGAGGAGAGCCCGTATCACCGCCTCGTGGCCGTTTTGGGCGGCCACGCGCATCGGCGTCACGCCAGACTTGTCGGCCTTGTTTACGTCCGCGCCGGCATCGATGAGCGCCTGCGCAACCGGCTCGAACCCACCTTGAGCAGCGATGATGAGCGGCGTAACTCCCCGCTCGCATATCGATGCCCTGTTGACGTCTGCGCCCGCCGCGATCATCTCGCGCACCGCCTCCTCTGAGCCCTCTTCAGCAGCGGCGTGCAGCATCGTGCAGTTGGCGCCGGGTGTGACAAAGTCGATATCCACCCAAGAATTGATGAAATGCTGCACATCTTCCGCGGAGGGCGGCGCGCCCCCCGACGCGGGGTCGTCCTTCTTCTCCGAGACCATCTTCCATATGGCCTCCATCGCCTCGGGCTTCATGTTCTTCATCGCCGACCCCGCCTGCTTCACCATCTTCGGGTCGATCCGCGGCATGCCCGCGCCGCGCGACGCCGTCAACGACGCCGTCATCGACGCCGTCATCGCCTCCAGCTTCTCGTCCGTCATGTTCTCCATCATCTCCCCCGCCTTGGCAAGGAAACTGGAAGAGTCCCGTCGACTCGAAGGTCCGTCGGCGCCGTCCAGAATATCCATCTTGCCCAGAATATCGAGCGTATACTTGGGTCCGCAGATCTTCTTGTGTACCTTCCAGTCACTCTGCTGACAAGCCTTGGAGCAGTAATACACGTGCACGCCGTAGTTCAAGCACGGCTTGCACCTCT